>Ga0316207_10002028_pt1 | contig 22110 bp, 20 predicted proteins | sample 6weekpyrite_MG_FD_204943 | JGI IMG/M metagenome (GOLD analysis project Ga0316207, IMG submission 204943) | Microbial mat bacterial communities from mineral coupon in-situ incubated in ocean water Damariscotta River, Maine, United States -... | ecosystem: Environmental > Aquatic > Marine >...
GGGACGTGCGTCTGAAATTCAGCAATCGGAAGTTTCAACCGCACAAGCGTCTCAGTTGGAGGCCACTTTCGTCTATCAGCCACCTTTTGGGGCTTTCATTGCCAACGGATGAAATATTCGGGCTAGATGAACGCTACCCTGAAATTAAACAGCAAGCAAAACACGAAAATGCAGAGATTGACTGGGGGGATGAGGCGGGTATTCGCAATGATAGTCAGCATGAGCGTGGCTATGCGCCAAAAGGTAAAACACCTATTGTTCGATTAAATGCCAAACGAGCGTCGAAGAAATAGAGATATTTTATTTACCATCATATTCCCCAGAATTGAATCCAGATGAATATCTGAACTGTGACCTTAAAAAGGGTGTTCATAGCGGAAAACCAGCGCGAACGAAAGAGAAGCTAAAGAAAAAAGTAATCTCTCATATGCGCATGCTTCAAAAGAAGCCTGCACGAGTTGCATCTTATTTTCGACACAGGAAAATCAAATATGCGGCTTAGACAAACTATTAGGTCGCCGAGTTAATAAAAGTGCGGGATGAACCATTCCATTACTTGAGAGCCGACGCGATTAGCGAGGTTTTGATCCCGGCCGAGGCCTAAATGAGTTGTCGAAGAACGCAGTGGAGTTGGCCTATGGACGGGGCAACTCTTTAACGAGTACTGGAGACACTCTTAATTAACAGCTAAAAACAATAGTCTTAATAGCGAAATTAAAAAATAAGTCTAAAGATCGCCTAAAAACAAACCGATAAATATGGGGGGTAGTTAAAAAGAAGGTCTGTTTTAATGCTGTTTTTTGGCAGAAAAAAATCAAGCGTATTTAAAGGTGTAAGCCAACAGCTTGCTGTTTTGGTCTTGCTTGCTATGGCTTTTTTTTTCTTTCTGGGTCTGCGTGATAGCCAGGCTGCTTTCGAATTGAACTTTGAACCGGCAGCCACTACTGGTCAATCCTACATCACCTCTGGTTGGGTGGATGTCAGCTGTAATATGTCATATATTGCTGACTCTAATTGCAGTTCTGATGGATATTTAAGTGGTAGTGGTGCTCACAGGGACGGTTCCGCCTTTTTTCAAAAGCTGTTCGAATATGGTGGCAAGCGTTATTACCACGTTATCGTCGGTGACAAGAATGTCGATAGCTTCTTCATGGAATACATGATTGAGAGCGATAGTAATTGGGGAGCTTATAGTTCTGGCGGCATGGGCGGCTGTGGTAGCTATTGTGCTGCTAGTGCCAGTGCAGGTAGCACTGCCAGTGGCGCCAGTGGGCGCACATACAACATGATAAATCCATATGGCGCTGACTCAAGTTTAGGGGGTACGGGTACGGGTAACCCTAACAGGGTAATTATGCGTCAGGTTCTCGACGATGGCATTACCTATAGTGAGTTTCTTAAAGGTGCGGGCGATGCTGATGGTGATGGTTTGTATGACGACAGCTCCGCATATTTTGATAAAAAACCCTTGATCGTTCAGAAAATCAATGAACCAGGCGTGGTCAGCGCTGAATACTCACTGGATATGCGTAGTAAAACCTACTCTGACACGACCCCAGTCAGCGAGGCGGAAAAAACTAATCAGACATTTATTCTTGATGGTTTGAACGCTGCAAATCAGGGTGATTACGATAGCACTGGTGCGACGCAAACGCCAACAAACATGTCGGACAGCACCGGTGTTGTTGTTGACGGTGGCGCCTATAAATATACTGATGGCCCTAGTTTTGGTGGTAGTTATGGTGGCTATACCTACTTTTTATCTGATGGCGTGACAGAAAAAGGTGTTCAAACACAACCGTACGATAGGGACTATTCGGTATTTTGTATTGAGAGCCAAAATGTCGACTGGTCCGGTAATGGTGCCTGTGTTAATGGCAATGGCAGCGGTGGTGGCCGTGGAGGTGGTATGGGCGGTTGGGGTGGTTGGTAATCTTTTGTAAACTCCAGATAGCATAAGGCTCAATGGTATTGGTGTGTTTTTAGATAGACAACGGATGCAGTTTCGACATTGATGTCAAACCAAGGTAAATCAAATCGCTTAATCGCTTTTTATGCGATTACTGTTCTTGTTCCAGTTGTATTTTTCATTCTGTTTGAATCAGCCCTGCGCCTGTTTGACTATGGTCAGGATCTGCGCCTGTTTGTGCCTGTGGTGACTGAAGCAGGCAATGAAGAATATCTAACCGCCAATGTTGATGTTGCCAAACGTTATTTTCCTGATACATATTCCACTCCATCACCTGCCGATGAAATGTTTAGAAAAGACAAACCGGAAAATGGCTACCGGGTTTTTGTCATGGGGGGCTCTACTGCGGCCAGTTGGCCATATTCACGCAATGTCATGTTCTCGCGTATGCTTGCCCAGCGTCTTTCGGATACCTTCCCAGACAAACACATCGAAGTTATTAATACAGGTATCGCAGCAGTCAATACATTTACCTTGCTTGATTTTGTTGATGAGATTCTTGTCCAACAGCCAGATGCAATCTTGATTTACAGTGGCCACAATGAGTTTTATGGTGCGCTGGGTGCGGGGTCAACTCAGTCAGTCGGTCAAAACCGAGGGCTTATAAAAACGTATTTAGCACTATCAGAACTCAAAACATTTCAATTCATTCGCCGGATATTGGATGGCAGTAAGAAAATTTTAAGTGGCGCAGTTGTGAATGGAGGCCCAGGTCATTCAACCTTGATGGGGCAAATGGTTGGCAATAACAGCATTGCCTATAACAGTGAAACCTATCTGAATGCCAAAGATAATTTTGAGGCCAATCTGGCTGAGATTCTTGCCAAAATTCGGGCAGCGGGTGTGCCAGTCATTATTAGCGAATTGGTAAGTAATTTACGTGATCACCCGCCGTTTATATCTATCGATGACGGCAAGAACCCAGCTGCCGCAGTGCTTTATGAGCAGGCTAATGAATTATATGGCGAAGCTAAATACGACATGGCCAGGCAGGCCTATAGCGATGCAAAAGACCAGGATGGTCTGCGCTTTAGAGCATCTGAAGATATGAATACCAGCATTCACAAAATTGCCACACAGTTTTCAGTTCCGGTAGTACCGATGAAGGCCTATTTTGAGAACGCCTCACCACATGGGATTATTGGCAAAGAATTAATGTTGGAACACCTTCATCCCAATGCAGATGGCTATATGCTTATGAGCGATGCCTTTTATCACACCATGCATAAACAAAGGTTTATTGATGAGCATTGGGAAGAAGCCAATATTCGGTCGGACGATTTCTATCGTGAAAGTTGGCCTATTACAGAGCTTGATCGTGCCCTGGGTGATATCAGAATTATTAACCTTACGGATCATTATCCTTACAGACCTAAAGAGCCTGAACAACGTAGCATCGCTAACTATAAGCCGCAAAACCTGGTTGAAGAACTGGCCATGAAGGTGTTTAAAGATGAAATAGGTTATACACAGGCGCATGTGGATCTTGCCATGCACTATGACTCACAAAACCAACAGCAGCGTGCCAGTCGTGAATTTAGGGCCTTGATAGCCTCTGAGCCCTATAATGTTGGCTATTATTTAATGTTAAGTAAGTATTTTTTTGATATAAAACTTTTCGATGATGCCTTGGCAATTTTAATGTCGTCGCTTAGTGTCCAGGAAACCGGTTATGCCCATAAATGGATTGGGCAAATACTTTTGATAAAACAGAAACCCACTGAAGCTCGAAAATATATTGAAACAGCGATGAGTTACCTTAATGATGACCCTCAGCTGATCTATAACCTTGGTTTTATCAATGTCGTTGAAAATAAGATTGATAGCGCCAGGATCAGTATTGAATTGTTGAGTAAGGTAGCGCCTGACTCAAGGCAGTTGGAAAATCTGAAGCGAATGTTGAATCAACATGTGAGTCGCTATAGTCAGTAGAGCTGGGTATTGCAATTCCAAAATAGTCTCGGTATAGTTTCGCCCACTTCAGGCGCGTAGCTCAGTTGGTTAGAGCACCACCTTGACATGGTGGGGGTCGGTGGTTCGAATCCACTCGCGCCTACCATTTTTCCTTTCTGGATTAATGGTTTGTTTATCGCCTTTCTTTAGAGCTGGTCCAAGACTATTCAGGACTGCTTTGCTATATCTTCATTTCATTGTTTACCTGACATATATTGGCCTACGCCTGCTTTCAAATAATTGAGTCCAGATTTGTTGTAGTGATTTTAAATTGCCTGTACGTTACACCCTTGAACTGGCGAATTGTGCCTGAGCAATTAAAAAACAATAATATACTTGATTAGCATAAGTTCATTTTAGATAAGATGATGAATCAATCGCGAGCGCTTAAGATTAGTATTAAATCCGCATCAGTGACAATGTTTTTGCTGCTTGTCACTTCTGTTGCAATAGCATCTGAGCCGAGTACTACAGATAAGGAGGAGCGTTCAGTAGCCCGTTTGTGGAATGAAGCGCTGCTTACTGCAATTCGAACCGATTATGCTCGGCCTACGGTTCATGCTCGTAACCTATTTCATACATCAGTTGTTATGTACGACGCCTGGGCCGCATATGATGACGTTGCCTCGACATACCTGCTTGGTAAGGCCGTAAACGATTTTTCTTGCCCCTTTGATCGTGCAAGCCTGCCTATTACTGCCAACAAAGAAGAACTGCGTAGAGAGAGCATTAGTTACGCTGCATATCGTCTTTTATCGCATCGATTTAAGCGATTACCGGGAATATCAAATCCACAAACTGCGTTTGATCGTTTCTTAGCTGAATTTGGCTATGATCCTGAACTAACATCAACAGACTATTCCAATGGTTCACCCGCGGCGCTGGGCAACCATATTGCAGAATGCATGATTGCTTTTGGTTTGCAAGATGGCTCTAACGAGAAACACGCCTATGTTCCACTGGCCTATCGACCGGTAAACCCATATCTGGCACCAAGTTTGCCAGGTAATCCTGGCTTAATAGACCCCAATCGTTGGCAAGCGTTGGCATTGGAAAAATACATTGATCAATCCGGGCACGAATTTCCGAGTGGTGCAGCAGAATTTATTGGCCCGGAGTGGGGGGGGGTTACACCATTCGCGTTGAAAAAAGAGGACGCAAAAGTTTTTAAACGCCGAGGCTTTGATTACCGGGTTTATCATGACCCTGGCGCACCGCCACAATTAAATTTGGAAAGCGGTGATGATAGTTCTGATGAATACAAATGGAATTTCTCATTGGTTCCCATTTGGTCTTCTCATCTTGATCCTGATGATGGCGTAATGTGGGATATCTCGCCCGGTGCAATGGGCAATGTGCAGTCACTACCAAAATCATATGCTGAAGCGCAAAAATTTTACACTGTGAAGGAAGGGGGGGACCCAGGCAAAGGCAGGTCGATTAATCCCCGTACCGGACAAGTCTATAAACCGAATATCGTCCCACGCGGTGATTATGGCCGAGTACTTGCTGAATTCTGGGCAGATGGCCCAGATTCCGAAACACCACCAGGGCACTGGTTTGTAATTTTAAACTATGTCAACGACCAGCCTGAGCTAGCCAAAAAGTTCCGAGGTAAAGGCCCGGTTCTGGATAAACTTCAATGGGATGTTAAGACTTATTTCGCATTAGGTGGTGCCATGCACGATGCTGCGATTTCTGCCTGGGGCATCAAGGGTTGGTATGATTATATTCGCCCAATCTCAGCAGTTCGTGCAATGGCTGATCGTGGCCAGAGCAGTGATCCTGATAAGCCGCGTTATTCGCCTGCCGGCATCCCATTACAGCCTGGTCTGGTTGAATTGGTGAGGGCAGATGATCCGCTTGCTGCTGACAATAAGGAAAATATCAACAAGGTCAAATTATATTCATGGCGTGGTCCCAGCTGGATTGAAGATCCAAAACAGGATGTAGCAGGGGTTGGCTGGATTCTGGCTGAAAACTGGTGGCCTTATCAGCGTCCCTCGTTTGTAACGCCACCGTTTGCCGGTTATGTTTCAGGTCATTCAACCTATTCACGTGCAGCAGCTGAGGTGTTAACAAAGTTGACTGGCGATCCATTTTTTCCGGGTGGAATGGGTGAATTTCCTGCCAAGAAGGATGCGTTTCTGGTATTTGAGAAGGGGCCGAGTGTAGATGTGGTTTTGCAGTGGGCCACTTATCGTGATGCATCTGATCAATGCAGTCTTTCCCGTATCTGGGGAGGCATACATCCACCTGTCGATGATTATCCTGGCCGCCTTATCGGTATCAAAGTGGGTAACGGTGCGTTTGATTTGGCCGATCAATATTTTTCGGGGCGATTATGAAACGTGCTTTGTTATTAATAGTACTGTTTGCAAGTAGTCAATACGTTACTGCTGCGCCGTGGCAGTTTGTCGATGTCACCAAACAGGCTGGCTTTGACTATCAACATGGCGTTTCCAGTCCAATAAGAAATAACCTGGAAAGCCGAAAATTGCATTTAACTGGCGGCGTTGCGGCTGGTGATTATGATAATGATGGTTGGGTTGATCTTTATGTCGTGCGAGGTGATATTGGGCCTAATCTACTGTTTCGCAATAAGGGTAACGGTACTTTTGAAGAGGTGAGTGCGAGTGCCGGGCTTACCACAGCAGAAGGGGCTATTTCGTCAGGCCCTACTTTTGCAGACTTTACCGGTAATGGTGATCTCGATCTGTTTGTGGGTGGTGCTGGCAAGACTACGCCGCAACTGTTTAGAAATCGTGGTGATGGAACATTTGAAAATATCACGCCGGAGTATGGCATTAGCGATCTGGAAAACAGTTATAGTGCGACCTTTGGCGATTATGATCGCGACGGTGATCTGGATCTTTACGTGTCGCACTGGAGTTTTAGTAACAACTTTGACAGAAACTATCTTTTCGAAAATGACGGTAAGGGTGGCTTTAAGGATGCCAGTATTGGCGCGGGGCTTGGTCACTTAATCTTTGCCGATTTTACTGGAAACTTTGCCGATGTTAACAGCGACGGCTGGCCTGACCTGCTCATCGCTGCAGACTATAAACACTCAAGGCTGTTTATAAATAACCAAGACGGTACATTTAAGGATGCGACTGATATCTCAGTGATTACCGATGAGAATGGCATGGGTTCTGCTGTGGGCGATTATGATAATGATGGTGATCTTGACTGGTTTGTTAGCAGTATTTGGGAGGAGTCGAGAAAAGTTTATATCGAAGACGATGATAAATTGGGTGGGAATTTTTATCAAATAGGCAATTCAGGCAATCGAATGTATCGTAACCGCGGCGATGGCACATTCGAAGATGTTACTGATTTAGCAGGGGTTCGTATAGGTCATTGGGGCTGGGGCAGCTGTTTTGCAGACTTTAATAATGATGGTCATCTTGATCTCTTTCATGTCAACGGCTTCTTGTTGGATAAAAATGCCCCAGGGGTGTCTTCTACATTTATAGATGACCCTGTACGTATGTTTGTTTCAAATGGTGATGGCTCGTTTACCGAGAAATCTGCTGTGCTTGGTCTAGATGATACTAGCCAGGGACGGGGTGTTTCCTGTTTTGATTACGACCGTGATGGCGATCTTGATATTTTCATTGCCAACTTTGGTGCTGCTCCAGTGCTTTATCGTAATGATGGTGGTAATAAGCAACATTATCTCGGCGTCAGTTTAAAAGGTGAGTTACCTAATAGCGAAGCAATAGGCGCACGTGTTTATGTCACATCAAAGGGTGTTACGCAGATGCGTGAGCTACGTGCTGGCAGCAACTTTGAATCACAGAACCCGGTTGCTGCCCATTTTGGCTTAGGTGATGCCACAAGTGTCGATAAGGTTCGCATAGTCTGGCCTAATGGCAAAATTAATATCATGCATGATGTTGCTGCTGATCAGGTGATAGATCTTACGATTGATAAATTGCCAGCCGGTACTGTACTTGACGTACAAATAGATAAAATTGGTGCTGATATTTAAGGTTTATTCCGTATAAATCATGGTCGAAGTGTTTTGTGCGCGTCACTTTACCATTATGGGGAGCGGTGGTTCTTGTCCTCTTGCTCCTACTAAATTTAAAGCACTGCCTAGTGCAGTTTGTTTTTAGCTTTTAGTTCAGTAAATTACCATCGGTTGAAGTCAGCTACCCGCCCCTAAGTGATTGATGTATAATCCGGATCCTTTAGCGTAAGGCCGTCTGAACAGGCGGTGTTTTCAAGTCAATAATTCATAGAGAATAGGATCCAAATCGATGCCAGTCGTGACTCTACCCGATGGAAGCGAGCGTAAGTTTGATCAGACCGTCAGTGTGATGGATGTGGCGGCCGATATCGGCCCTGGTTTGGCCAAGGCTACGCTGGCCGGCAAGGTCAATGGTGAGCTGGTGGATGCTTCTTATCTGATTGATAGTGATGCAGAGCTGGCGATAGTTACCGAGCGTGACGAAGCGGGCTTAGAGGTTATTCGCCACTCAATGGCGCATTTGATGGCTCAGGCAGTGCAACAGCTTTTCCCTGATGCCCAGGTCACCATTGGTCCGGTGATCGAAGATGGCTTCTATTATGACTTTGCCTATAAAAATGGCTTTACCCCAGACGATTTGACCGCCATTGAAAAGAAGATGAAGGACCTGGTGAAGCAGGACTTGCCGATTGAGCGCTCAGTGATGTTGCGTGATGAGGCGACCAAGTTCTTTCGCGACATGGGTGAAACTTACAAGGCTGAGATTATCGAAAGCATTCCGGCCAACGAAGAGCTGTCTTTATATAAGCAGGGCGACTTCATCGACTTGTGCCGTGGTCCACACGTGCCATCTACCGGCAAGCTTAAATACTTTAAGTTGATGAAGCTGGCCGGGGCCTACTGGCGTGGTGATGCCAAAAATGAAATGTTGCAACGTATCTATGGCACCGCTTGGGCCAATAAGAAGGATTTAAAGGCCTATTTGCATCGCCTGGAAGAGGCGGGTAAACGTGATCATCGCAAGCTAGGCAAACAGCTGGACCTGTTTCACAGTCAGGAAGAAGCGCCAGGTATGGTGTTCTGGCACGACAATGGCTGGAAGATCTATCAAGAGGTGGAGCAGTACATCCGCCAGAAGCTGCGTCAGCATGATTACCAAGAGGTCAAGACACCTCAGGTGGTTGATAGGGCTTTGTGGGAAAAGTCAGGCCACTGGGACAAATTTCAGGACATGATGTTTACCACCCACTCGGAAAATCGCGATTATGCGGTCAAACCGATGAACTGCCCTTGTCATGTGCAGATTTATAATAATGGTCTGCATAGTTATCGTGATCTGCCTCTGCGGATGGCTGAATTTGGTTCCTGCCACCGTAATGAGCCATCAGGCACGCTGCATGGTTTGATGCGGGTGCGCAACTTCGTCCAGGACGACGCCCATATTTTTTGTACCGAAGATCAGATTCAGGATGAAGTCTCGGCCTTTATCGATTTGTTGTATGAAGTTTATGCTGATTTTGGCTTTGAAGAGGTCATTATTAAGCTCTCGACACGTCCTGAAAATCGTGTTGGTTCGGATGCAGAATGGGATAAGTCAGAAAAGGCTTTGGAAGATGCTTTGAATAACAAGGATTTGGAGTGGGATCTTCAACCAGGTGAAGGTGCGTTTTACGGACCCAAGATCGAGTTTTCACTGAAAGACTGTCTGGGTCGAGTGTGGCAGTGTGGCACTATCCAGGTGGATTTCTCTATGCCGGGCCGTCTTGATGCCAATTATGTTGATGAGCACAGTGAGAAAAAGGTGCCGGTAATGTTGCATCGCGCCATTCTTGGTTCGCTGGAGCGTTTTATAGGAATTCTTATCGAACAATATGCCGGGGCAATGCCAGTTTGGCTGGCACCAACTCAGGCGGTAGTGATGAGTATTACCGATAGATCACAAGAATTTGCTGCTGAAGTTGTGAAAACCCTGTCAAATCATGGTATTCGAGCCAAATCAGACTTGAGAAATGAGAAGATAGGCTTTAAAATCCGCGAGCATACAATTTTAAAGGTTCCATTTTTGCTGGTATTAGGCGATCGCGAAGTGGAAAATCGAACAGTGGCCGTACGTACGCGTGGTGGAGAAGATCTTGGGGTTATGGATCTTGATGCTCTGATAGAGCTTTTCTCGACTGAAATTGCGCGCCGCGGCCGCGTTGTTTTGGAGGATTAAAATATCGCTGCTGAGAAAAAAGCCCGTATCAATCAGGAAATAACGTCTCGCGAAGTGCGTGTGATTGATTCAGAAGGTGAAATGTTGGGGGTTATGTCAACTAGTCAGGCGCTAACGACTGCTGATGAAGCAGGTCTGGATCTGGTAGAAGTCTCCCCAAATGCTGAACCACCTGTTTGCCGTGTGATGGATTATGGCAAGTTTATTTTTGAAGAAAATAAAAAACGTCAGGTGGCGAAGAAAAAGCAGAAACAGACCCAAGTTAAGGAAGTGAAGTTCCGTCCCGGGACGGAAGAGGGTGATTACCAGGTCAAACTGCGTAACCTGACTCGCTTTCTTAACGACGGTGATAAGGCCAAAGTCACGCTGCGTTTTCGCGGTAGAGAAATGGCCCATCAACAGCTTGGAATGAACTTACTCAAACGTGTTGCTGCTGATTTAGATGAATTGGCGCAGGTTGAGCAGTTTCCCAAGATGGAAGGCAGGCAGATGGTTATGGTGTTGTCACCTAAGAAAAAGGTTGCTTGAGAAAACTTTCGTTTTCGTTAAATAGCAAGTCCTTACCTACTGCCGCAATTTAAACTGAAAGTTTGGAGAAATAGAAGATGCCAAAGATGAAGTCCAACAGAGGCGCAGCCAAACGCTTTAGGGTTAGTGGATCTGGTCGCATTAAGCGTAATCAGAGCTTCCGTCGTCACATTTTGACCAAAAAGAGCACCAAGCGTAAGCGTCAGCTGCGTAGCCCTGCCTCTGTTTGTGCAAGTGACACAGCAGCAATCCGCAAGATGTTGCCTTATAGCTAATTTGGAGTAAAGAAGATGCCAAGAGTTAAACGTGGTGTTACCGCCAGAGCGCGTCATAAGAAAGTACTCGCTCAGGCAAAAGGTTATCGTGGTCGTCGCAAGAACGTCTATCGGGTAGCGACCCAGGCTGTGACCAAGGCTGGTCAGTATGCATACCGTGACCGTCGTCAGCGCAAACGTCAATTCCGCGCTTTGTGGATTGCTCGTATCAATGCTGGGGCACGTCAGTGTGGTCTGTCTTATAGCCGCATGATCAATGGTCTGAAAAAGGCTGCTATTGAAATCGATCGTAAGATACTGGCTGATCTGGCTGTTTTCGACAAGAACGCATTTGCTGTTCTGGCCGAAAAGGCTAAAGCCAGCCTTTAAGACCTTGATGTCGTCATAAAAGCTGGCGGCAGCATTGTTGTTATGAAAGGGGAAGGCTAAGCCTTCCCCTTTTTGTTTTAGAACGTTGAAGATCTATCAGGGGATGGATACGTGCAGGACTTATCAGAATTAGTGAGCCAGGCCGAAACGGCAATTACACAAGCTCCAGACCTTAATGCGCTTGACCAGATACGGGTTGAGTACATGGGCAAGAAGGGCGTATTAACCCAATACCTTAAGCAGCTGGGTGATGTGCCTGCTGATGAGCGGCCCAAAGTTGGCCAGGCAGTCAACAAGGCCAAACAGGCTTTGCAGCAATTACTTAACGCTCGTCGTGCCGCGCTGGAAACAGCCGCATTGCATGCTAAGTTGTCGGCGGAGACCATTGATGTCACCTTGCCAGGGCGTGGCCAAAATGTGGGTGGCATTCACCCGGTAACGCGAACCTTGCAGCGTATTGAAGAGTATTTCAGTCGTCTTGGTTTTGAGATCGCCACCGGACCTGAAATTGAGTCTGATTATCACAACTTCAGCGCCTTGAATATTCCTGAGAGCCACCCGGCTCGTGCCATGCACGACACTTTCTATATTGATGAAACCACATTGTTGCGTACCCATACATCACCAGTTCAGGTTCGTGTCATGGAAAATAAAGAGCCACCACTGCGGGTGATTGCTCCCGGACGTGTTTATCGTTGTGATTCAGATGTCACCCACACACCGATGTTTCACCAGGTGGAAGGTTTTATGGTCGATACAGACGTCACCTTTGCCCAGCTGAAGGGGATGTTGACTGATTTTCTGCGTAACTTTTTTGAACAGGATTTGGCAACTCGTTTTCGCCCATCATATTTCCCCTTTACCGAACCATCGGCCGAGGTGGATATGGAGTGTGTCATGTGTAAAGGTGAAGGCTGTCGTGTCTGTAGCCACACGGGTTGGTTGGAAGTGCTGGGCTGCGGCATGATTCACCCCAATGTGTTGGCCAATGTCGGCATCGATAACGAAAAATTCACAGGCTTTGCTTTTGGTATGGGCGTCGAGCGCCTGACCATGCTGCGTTATGGTGTAAATGATTTACGCCTGTTTTTTGAGAATGATTTGCGCTTCCTGCGTCAATTCAATTAATCCTCACAATTCAAACAAACTGCATAAAGATATAAAAAATGAAATTTAGCGAACAATGGTTGCGTGAGTGGGTTAACCCAGATGTCACTACTGCTGAGCTTTCACACCAGCTGACGATGGCAGGGCTGGAAGTGGATGCAATTGAACCTGTAGCTGCAGCGTTTAATAACGTTGTTGTCGGTGAAGTGGTATCGCTTGAGCAACACCCCGATGCCGATCGCCTGCGCGTTTGTCAGGTGAATGTGGGCAGCGAAATACTATCAATCGTTTGTGGTGCATCTAATGTCGCACAAGGGCAAAAAGTCCCCGCGGCATTGATTGGTGCCAAGTTGCCTGGTGGTTTGAAGATCAAAAAGTCTAAGCTGCGTGGTGTTGAGTCATTTGGAATGCTTTGCTCACCAGTCGAGCTGGGCATGGCAGACAGTTCTGACGGTTTGATGTTGCTTCCGCCCGATGCTGAACCAGGCACTGACGTGCGTGAATTGTTAGGCCTTGATGACAAGACGATTGAGATTGGTCTGACTCCTAATCGTGGTGATTGTCTTAGCGTTGCTGGTATTGCTCGAGAGGCCGGCGTAGTCAATCAGGTAATGGTAGAAGGTCCCGAGTATGTTGAGTTTACTGTTGAGCATCAAGACAGTATGTCTGTTAGGTTGACGGCAGCAGAGGCTTGTCCGCGTTACTTTGGACGCATTATCAAGGGCATTAATCCAAAAGCTGAAACGCCTCTATGGATGAAGGAACGTCTACGCCGCTCTGATCTGCGCAGTATTAGTCCTGTGGTTGATGTAACCAACTATGTCATGCTTGAGCTGGGTCAACCCATGCATGCCTTTGACCTGGCAAAACTTCAGGGTGGGATAGAGGTTCGTTATGCCGTTGAAGGTGAGCAGCTTGTTTTATTGGATGGCCAGGAAGTCACTCTAAAGGCTGATACCTTGGTTGTGGCTGATCAGGGTGCGGCAGTGGCGATGGCTGGCATCATGGGTGGTGAGCCAAGTTCAGTGACAGATGAAACAGCAGATCTATTTCTTGAAAGTGCTTTCTTTGCACCAGAAACAATTATTGGCAAAGCACGCCAGTATGGCCTGCATACTGATTCCTCTCATCGCTTTGAGCGTGGCGTCGATTTTGAATTGCCCGCTCAGGCAATGCGCCGGGCAACAGAGTTGTTGCTGGGTATTGTTGGTGGTGTAGCTGGCAGCGTGATTGAGGTCAACGAGTCTGAGAATTTGCCGCAGCGCCAGCCAATTACTTTGCGTGAAGACCGTATCAAACGTCTGCTCGGGATTGAACTTGAACAGGATAAGGTGACAGAGATGCTGACCCGCTTGGGTATGAATGTGGTCGAGCAGGGCAAGACATGGCTGGTTACGCCTCCCAGTTTCCGTTTCGATATTACAATTGAAGCGGACTTGGTTGAAGAGGTTGGGCGTATCTTTGGTTACGATGATCTGCCTACTGAGGCTCCAAATATGCCGCTCGAGGTGGCTCTGCCGCGTGAAGCCCAAGTAAGAATGGAACGTGTGCGGGCATATCTGCTTGATAGTGGTTACCAGGAGGCTATCAATTATAGTTTTGTTGATGCCGCTATGCAGAGCCAAATTATTCCAGATGTGGCAGCAATTGCCCTGGCTAATCCAATCTCTGCAGATATGTCGGTAATGCGTACCAGCCTTTGGACTGGGCTGTTGCAGGCACTTAAATACAATCAAAATCGCCAGCAGGATCGCATTAGATTGTTTGAACAAGGTGTGGTTTTTACCAGGCAAGATGATGAAATTTTTGAAAGAAAACTTCTCTCTGGTGTGATCACAGGCAATCTGATGCCCGAGCAGTGGGGTATTAAGTCCAGAAAAGTCGATTTTTATGATCTTAAGGCGGATATCGAAGGCCTGTTAGGGCTGACAGCTCACTTTGATGAATACACCTTTGTTGCGGATAATCACCCGGCCTTACATCCCGGTCAGACAGCTGCTATAAAGACTTCTGCCGGGTTGCCGATAGGTTGGATAGGTAAGTTACATCCTGAGCTTGAAAAGTCTTTGGGTTTCAATGGCTCAGTTTATTTATTTGAAGTTTTAGAAGAGGTATTTGCTGAGGCAGTCAAACCAGCGTTTGCAGAATTATCAAAGTTTCCCTCTGTAAAGCGGGATTTGGCAATAGTCGCGGATGATTCTGTGTCTGCGCAACAGTTGAAAGATTGTATTGCTGCAGCGTCAGGGGAATATCTGGCAAACCTACAGTTGTTTGATGTATATTGTGGCGAAGGTGTTGAATCCGGGAGAAAAAGTCTGGCTTTAAGCTTGACCTTTCAGGACCATTCCCGCACTCTTAAAGACGAAGATGTCGACGCTTTGGTGTCGAACGTATTAGATAAACTTGACCAAGAATTACGAGCAACGCTGAGAGAATAAGATATGGCGTTAACAAAAGCAGACATGGCCGAAAGGCTATTTGAAGAACTGGGGCTGAACAAAAGAGAGGCCAAAGAGCTTGTCGAGATGTTTTTCGAGGAGGTTCGTGGTGCGCTTGAAAATGGCCGGCAGGTTAAATTATCAGGTTTTGGTAATTTTAATCTGCGTGATAAGAGTGAACGTCCTGGCCGCAATCCCAAGACAGGGGAAGAAATTCCAATTACAGCGCGTCGCGTTGTGACATTTCATCCAGGGCAAAAACTGAAAGCTAGAGTTGAAGCATATGCTGGAAGCCTCGAACAACAGTGAGCTGCCGGAGATCCCGGCCAAACGTTATTTCACCATCGGTGAAGTAAGTGAATTATGTGGCGTTAAGCCGCATGTGTTGCGTTACTGGGAACAGGAGTTTCCTCAGCTCAAGCCGCTCAAGCGTCGCGGCAATCGTCGTTATTACCAACGTCATGATGTCATTATGATTCGTCAGATCCGTAGTCTGCTGTACGAGCAAGGTTTCACAATTGGTGGCGCGCGACAAAAAATGTCCGGCTCAGAGGCCAAGAGTGATGTTAGCCACAGTATTGATTTGATCCAGCAAATGCGTCGTGAACTTGAAGGCGTTTTAATAGCGCTAAAGGCTTAAATCATCTCTGGTGCAGTGCGTTTCAGTTAGGTAGAATACGCCGCTGATCAGGTTCTCCAAACATCTCTTCCGAGGTGTTCAAATTAGATCATTCAAATTCGGGCAGTAGCGCAGTCTGGTAGCGCACCACAATGGGGTTGTGGGGGTCGGAGGTTCGAATCCTCTCTGCCCGACCAATTTGAACCTTCTTCGTGATATTGATTTACTTAGAAAGCCGCAGGCAGCGTTAGCGATAATGCAGGCCAATAGGTGATGATCAGTACCGCAATCAAAAGCAGAATAAAGAATGGCCATGTTGCTTTATAAAGCTGCAACACTGGCTTATTAAATCTGTGGCTAGCAATGAATAAGTTCATACCAACCGGCGGAGTAAAATATCCAATCTGCATATTGGCGAGAAAAATGATGCCCAAATGAATTGGATGAATGCCGTACTCTAATGCGATTGGCATAATGATGGGGACCATGATGACGATAGCTGAAAAGATATCCAGCATGGTGCCTAACAGCAGCAAGAAAATATTCAACAACAATAAAAATGTCAGTGGGTCACTGACGTGCTCTTGAATGGTTTCAAATATCTGTGTTGGAATCTCAGCATCAATCATGTAATTGGTTGAGGCCATGGAAACACCGAGTATGACAAGAATGGCACCAATCAATATCATCGACTCATGCATGATGCCTGGCAGCTGTTTTAGCTTGATATCACGGTTGATTAATACCTCTACAATAAGGACATAAACAACTGTCACCGCAGCCGCTTCTGAAACAGCAAAATAGCCGCTATAGATACCGCCAAGGACGATAATTGGTAGAGGTAGCTCCCATTTTGATTCACTAATGGCATTAATCAATGCTTGAGTTGAATAGGGAATTTGGGGCAGTGATTTACCATGCCAGATACTCCAACCGGACAAAATCACGATCATCAAAATACCAGGTAACAAGCCGGCTAAAAATAAATCATCAATGCTGAATGGTTCACCCAGCCCCATTTGTTGCGAGATTACACCGTATAAAATCAGTGGCAGAGAAGGTGCAAAAAGAACCCCCAAACTACCTGAACTGGTGATCAGGCCAAGGTTGAAATTCTCACGATAACCAGCCTGCATCAGCGCCGGAAATAGCAGTGCGCCAAGGGCAACAATGGCAACACCGGAGGCGCCAGTAAAGGCCGTAAACAAGGCGCAGGCACACAGGCAAACAATCGCAAGGCCACCAGGCATCCAGCCAAGTACGGCCTGCGTCAGGCGTACCAGCCTTTGTGGAGCGCCACTTTCACTGAGTAGATAACCGGTAAAGGTAAATAAAGGGATTGCCAACAGGATAGGAATTTCAGCCAGACGATAAAACTCAATGGCGACGACTGAGAGATCGACCTCTTCCATATAGAAACCGAGTAGAGCGGAGGCGACGATGATGATAAACAGTGGAGTGCCCATCAGGGCCAGAGCGATGAGTAGTAATGTTAAGAGTATTTCCATTACTTAGGCAGCTGTTGCTGATTGCTTGGCTCATTAGCCCAGTGTTTAATACTTGGACCAATATTGACTAGAAAGCGTAATGACATCAGGGCAAAACCAATAGGAATAATGCTTTCGCACCACCAAGCTGGAATGCTAGAAAAAGCCATCATTCCATCTTGATATTCCATAAGCACAAATTGCAAAGAGTAATAACTGACAATTGCACAAATGATGGCGCTGAATAGATTAGCAATTACAGCGCTAATCACTTTTCCTTTGTTGGGAAGTAGGCGTGAAACAGCATCTATGCTGATGTGATTGTTTTGCTTGGTTGCGGCAATGGCACCCAGCAGGCCAAGCCACATAACCATAACCCTGAGTAGTGGTTCGCTCCATTCAATGCCGCTGTCAAAGAAGTTGCGTAAGACAATCTGACTCAATGCCAACAGGATCAACGCAGCCAGTGTTAAAACAAGCAGACCATCCTCAAGCAGATGGATGAGTCTATTAATTTTTGTATGCATGAATTGTTGACTTAATGGCTACCGTTACGGAAGTCATCAATGTGTTTATAAAGCAGTTGAGTGATATCACTATTGATGACACCGTTATGAACTAGGCTTTTGGTGGCATTTTTAACCGAGCTAATCCATTGTGCTTCAGCCTGCTCACCTGTGGTAACAAATTCAATTCCTTGTTGTTGCAGTGCGCTATAGGCTTTTTTGTTGTCTGCTCTGTTGATTGAATTAAGATTGCTAAATATCTTGGCCATGACTTCTTTGACAATTGCCTGGTCAGCGGCTTTTATTTTATCAAATGCCTTACGTTGAATGATCATGGTGCCATATAGATAAACAAGTGGTGTTTGGTTAAGGTATTTGACCTTTGAATGCCACTGCAAGGCAATGGCCCCCATTGGTGAAGCCGCCACCGTGTCAATAAGCCCAGTTTGCAGACCGGTTAAGACATCAGTGAGTGGCAGGGGAATAGGGCTGACGCCAATAGCTTCAAATGCAGCGCGGCCAATTGGGTCGTCATCAGGCGCCCAGACCTTCTGTTTTTTTATGTTTTTTACATCATTCAGCGGTAGGCCCGACATCAGATAGGCAAAACCACCTTCACCTAGACCAAAACTGACATAGCCATTGTCATACAAACCTTGAATGATAAGCGGATCCATTTTCTTTCGGACATAGTCAACCTCATCATGAGAGCGAAATGCCAGAGGCAGGCTATAAACCTGTGAATTGGGATCTATTGTTTGAAGTCCGCCGCCAGTGATGGCGCCACCATGAAGCTGGCCAATGCGTATTTTTCGCAATACGCTTTTATCATTGCCCATTACGCCACCAGGATAAAAACGGAATTTAACCCGCCCGTTGGTGCGCTCCTTAATTTCTTTGGCACCCTCTTTTAGTTCGTTCATCCAGCTAGTGCCATTTGGTGCAATGGTGGCAATTTTGAATGTGGCAGCATGAACGGGAGCAGCCATCAGTACTAATAGATAGGCAAGGCTGACGAAGTATTTCAACATATTTTTTTATTCCTCAAAATATTCTTTTGATGTGCCCAGCAGCTGTTTTGCTTGTTGCTTGGCAACAGCATTGCTTAGATTGAGAGTGACAACTGTGGTTTTGGCTTCAACGACTTCATTGAGTAGCTGGTCATGTAATTCCTGATCGAACATCAATCTGGCGTACTGACGGGCAAACTCAACCTTTGCGATTAGATCCTGGCCTTCTGATATTTCTATGGCCTTTTCAAAATGCATTCTGCCAATTTCTGGTTTACCACCTAGTGCCGGTGGTAGCTGACTGTTGATAACGGCTAAATATAGGTGGCCGCGGCCCCATTCAAATTGCTCATCAAGCTCAACCACTCGACCCATAACAGCTTCGACTTTAGGCACCTGGGCCAAACCATTCCAGTCATCTCGATGGCTCTGAATCCAACCTGCCCAGGCCGTACCAAGCGCGTAGAGCAGCTCAATATTGGATTTATCAATCTTGGCGAGGATTGCTTTGAATTGGTCCAGGCTGAGATTGCTTTGCGAACAGATCTCGGCTACCTCAGTGCATATTGCTGTGCGGGCTTGCTGTAGAGATTTCTCTGTCAGTTGTTTTGCCTGTGCATCGCTAGAAGCGAATAAAGAGGCGTAGGCGCCATTCAGATTGGCGCTGGCACTGAGAATGGCTGGGTTGTTCGGTGCATCAAGCACCAGACTATCCATCATTACCATGAAGGCAGGAATACTTGCCGCTGCAACCTCTGGATCAGTCTGGCTCAATATTGCATTACCGAGATTATTGGCGAAGCGCTCAGTAATCATTGAGGTGCAACCGCCCAGACTGAGCAAGAGAAAAATTGGGATGATTTTATAGGACATGCCTTGGGATAATTGCATATTTAATTCATTGTGTGGGTTGATTGTATAAAAAGTATTGCCTTGATAGCAATCAATCTATTGATCGAGATTGTCTTGGGTTTATATATTATTATGTGGCAATATGCATGACAAAATTAAAACAGGAAAATTGAAATATGAAAAAACATGTGGTTTTAGCCGTGGCGTTTGCCGGGCTTTGGGGTGGTCAGGCATTGGCCTTGGAGCTGGATACTGACAAAAAACGCTTTAGCTATTTCGTTGGCTTACAGATTGGTCAGCAAATTAAGAGTGATGGCATTGAGCTGGATGAAGCGGCATTTGTCGCGGCTATCAAGGATGTTGCTGCTGGTGCGACACCACGTTTGTCACAGGCTGAGTTGCAGGCAACTTTGCAGCGGGCTCAGCAACAACGTGCTGCTGATGCGGCAAAGGCCGGTGAGAGCAACCGTCTTGAAGGCGAGCACTTTCTGGCTGAGAATAAGAAAAAGACTGGCATTAAAGTGACTCCAAGTGGTCTACAATATAGGGTAGTGAAGGCAGGCACTGGCGCTAAGCCTAAGGCTAGTTCTACAGTAGAAGTCCACTATCGCGGCACGCTGATTAATGGTACTGAGTTTGATAGTTCATTCAGCCGTGGCCAACCAGCTACTTTTCCGGTTAATGGCGTAATCAAGGGTTGGACAGAGGCGTTGCAGCTAATGCAGGAAGGGGCCAAGTGGCAGCTTTTTATTCCATCTGAGCTGGCCTATGGTAGCCGCGGCACTGGTGCTGATATCGGCCCTAACTCCACACTTATTTTTGATGTTGAACTGCTTAATATCAAAAACTAGTCAGTTGTAATCCAGTCATTCTGGGCGCTTTTCAGTTTGGTGTCTTCCTGCGCACAGCGATAAAAAACTTTTATCGCATAACTGTGTGGGTCTTCTGACCATAGATAAGCGTCCAGAATAGTCTTGAGCAGGGCGCCGGAATAGACGATTTTTTCTGTCGACGATACCCGTTTATTACTCAGCACCGCCAGATCAAGGGCATGCTCGGCAGGCACCCCCAGGCGCGAGTTGATAACCGAATCATAACCAATCATGGCTTGTGAATAACAGAGATACTCTTCATCATTTGTCGGCAGGGCTTCAAACGCTGTTGAAGTTAAGGGTGAGGCAAGAAAAACAATAATAATCAGCGGGTTAATGAAAGGTTTCATGGTACACCTCCGATGGCTCTTAGCGCTACTGCCAGGTGGTAAATCTACGAGCAACTATTAGATTAGATACTAATGCTATCGGCAGGTTCATATCATTATTGAAATGCTCGGTTGCATGCCTAACATGACTGGCCAGGGAATCAGAGTGGGATTAAAATGTCTCGCCTTAATTTATTTGAGAGATCAACATGAGTCTGTTGAAGATTTTTTCTGCCGCTGATGCGCAACTGCTGAACTCAATTGAAGAGCATCAACAGATCACCGCCGAGCTGGATCAAGTTGGCGTCAGGTTTGAGGCCTGGAAGGCATCTCAGCCATTATCAGATTCCGCAGAGCAGGATGAGGTGATTTCAGCCTATCGCCAACCTGTTGATCAATTGATGACAGAGTATGGCTTTCAAACCGTCGATGTGATTGCGCTACGTCCCGATCATCCAGACCGGGCTGCACTGCGACAGAAATTTCTCAGTGAACATACACACAGTGAATTTGAAGTGCGCTTCTTTGTCGAAGGCAAGGGGCTGTTTTATATTCATCATGATGACAAGGTCTATGCGGTGATGTGTGAACAGGGTGACTTGATTAGTGTGCCAGCCAATAGCAAACACTGGTTTGACATGGGCGAGGCACCTTCATTCAAGTGTATTCGCCTGTTTACTAACCCAGATGGTTGGGTGGCCCAATACACAAGCGATACGATTGCCGCCAACTTTCCCTGCTTCGAACAGTTTAGATGATCAAGGCCATCGTTACCGATATCGAGGGCACCACCTCATCCCTATCGTTTGTAAAGGATGTATTGTTTCCCTATGCCCGCCTGCACATGGCTGAATTCGTGCGCCAACATGCCGACGAGGCTGAAGTAAAAGCCCTGCTGCAAGAGGTCTGTGATGTTGTTGAGCAGCAGCTGGATTTGGAACAGGTGACTGCACTGCTGGTTCAGTGGATTGATGAAGATCAGAAACTCACGCCACTGAAAGCCCTGCAAGGCATGATCTGGCAGGCCGGTTACAAGTCAGTCGATTTCACCGGCCATGTCTATAAAGATGCCGCCGACAAACTGCATGACTGGCACGAGCAGGGCATCAAGCTCTATGTCTTTTCCTCTGGTTCGGTCAAGGCTCAGCAGCTGATCTTTACTTACAGTAACTTTGGCGATCTGACACCGCTGTTTAGTGGTTATTTTGATACTCGCATTGGTCCTAAGCGTGAAGTTCAGGCCTATGCCCGAATTGCCGAGTCGATTGCTTTGCCTGCGGCTGAAATTCTGTTTTTATCTGATATTGAGCAAGAGTTGGATGCGGCCAGTGAGGCGGGTATGCATACGCTGCAATTGGTTAGAGACAGCGGTACCATTTATTCAAACCATCACCCTTCATTATCTAATTTTACTGCGATTGATGTTTCTGCCATCAAGCCATAAAAGTTTTCCTAATTACCGCCATGACTAAGCTAGGCTATACTGTGTATTAATACAGTTAAAGTGTTTGATGCATAAGGAGAAAGTCATGGCCAGGAATAAAGTCCAACATCAAAAAGGCGTGAGTTTGAATGAATTTATCAAACAATATGGAACCGAAG
>Ga0316207_10002029_pt1 | contig 22086 bp, 17 predicted proteins | sample 6weekpyrite_MG_FD_204943 | JGI IMG/M metagenome (GOLD analysis project Ga0316207, IMG submission 204943) | Microbial mat bacterial communities from mineral coupon in-situ incubated in ocean water Damariscotta River, Maine, United States -... | ecosystem: Environmental > Aquatic > Marine >...
AACAGTAAACCACATACCTCGCCATGAGGAATTGGAAAAAACGCACCTAATGGGGACGCAAGACCATGAACAGAACCCAAACCCACTTGAGCTAATGTAATGCCTGACAACATTGCACCATAGGCCAATTTTGCGCGAGCTGATTCATTATCCTCAACATTCTGATAACACAAAGGTAGCGCTTCAAAAACATTCTCCAAACCCGATAAAGCCAGAGAATCAATAAAAGGATTAGCTTTTAAGGAAACGTAAGATTCTAACAATTGTGTTAGAGCGTCCATACCGTTTGCCGCAATTAAAGATTGTGGACAATAACTTAAGAAGTCCGGGTCAACCAGCGCAACTTCAGCCACGAGTTTTTCATCGCGAAACGATTTTTTAAATCCCTTATCTCGACTTATAACACTTAAAACAGAATTTTTTGTTGCTTCACTTCCCGTACCCGCTGTTGTAGGTACTGCAATGAAAGGAACTGATGGACCTTTATAATTCCACTCAGGACCAACCCCTTCTAAATAATTCATCACTGAGGTTTGTATTTTTAACAAGCCTGCAATCGCTTTTGCAGCATCAAGTGCACTACCACCACCTATACCAACAACAACATCTATGGATTGATTCGCAAAGCCTTTAACGGCGTCATCAATCAATGTTGGACTGGGTTCTCCTGGACATGAAAAAGTTAAAGCGTTAATACCACCTTTTTTTAATCCCTCAACAACACTTTGCCACTGTGCTGTTTGTTTTAAAAACTTACCACCAGTAACTAATAATACATTTACGCCAAAAGATTTAACTAACTCGGGTAATAAACTAATTTTTCCAGAACCAAATTCTATCTTGGGCAAACGACTGAGAGAAAATTGAAATTCATTATTCAACATTGGGAAATAATCCTTTATAAGGGATACCTTGCCTGGGTACAGCCATCCAGTCTGCGACAGTTTCTCGCCAACTTAGATAATGCACCGTTTTTTTATGGTTCGCAGCGTCTTCTGCAGATCGATAGGCCTCATACAGCACGAATTTGCAGGGGTTATCCCGTGACTGGTTTACATCAAAACGAAAGTTTCCTGATTCCTTTATGGAAGCTTCATGATTCAACCGACACGCATGAATAAAGTCATCCACATTTTCAGGCTTAACTTCCACATGAACAATAGTGATTTGCATACTTTTTATCCTTTGGCAAAGAGCGGATACCTAAAAATAACAGTACCTTAATAAAAAGTGAAATGCCATTTGGGTTATCTTGAAAATTGATAAGAAATTAAAATATTTAATTTATTTAAGTCAACATATGCAAATTAAAGGCGTGAATTAACTATCAAAGCAAATTTATCATATACTGTTTCCTAGCCTCAGTAGCAAAACTTGCTTCAATACTATTTCTCACTAATTCTATCGCTTGCGATTGACTCATCTCTAAAAAACCAGCCAAGGCTTGAAAATTTTCGGTCATATACCCGCCAAAATAAGCGGGATCATCAGAATTAACCGTGACACAGACACCTTGTTCCAACATAAGCAATATATTGTGTTGCGACATATCATCAAACACACATAATTTTGTATTCGATAGTGGGCAGACTGTTAAAGGCATTCTTGTCACAGCAAGATGCTTCATTAACTCAGAATCATCCATAGAGCGAACACCATGATCAATACGTGAGACTTTGAGTTCATTAATCGCTGTCCAAACATACTCTGCGGGTCCTTCTTCACCAGCATGAGCAACTGTCAACAGACCTAAATCACGGGCCTTTGCAAATACACGACTAAATTTTTCAGGTGGTTGCCCTTGCTCCGAGCTATCTAAACCAACACCAATAATCATATCTAAAAATGGCTCAGCCTGTGTTAGTGTTTTAAACGCCTCTTCTTCACTCAAATGACGTAGAAAACACATTATAAGTTGACTACTAATGCCAAATTGCGCTTCTGCATCATTTAACGCACGCGTAATACCCTTTACAACCGTTGCAAACGGGACACCTCGATCTGTATGAGTTTGCGGATCAAAAAAAGGCTCAACATGAATCACGTTCTGCTCATGGCATTTTTTTAGGTAGGCCCATGTTAGATCGTAAAAATCCTCTTCTTCCAGTAGGACATTAGCACCTTGATAGTAGATATCGAGAAAATCTTGCAAATTGCTGAATTCATAAGCCTGCCTCACTTGCTCAACTGAATTATAGGGTAATGCTACTTTATTTTTTTTCGCTAAAGTGAACATAAGTTCGGGTTCTAAACTACCCTCCAAATGCAAATGTAACTCAACTTTTGGTAATTTGACTAGCCAATCTCTTGAAGCAGTAGCCATAGCATTCTCACTTAGAAAAAATATTTAATACATGCCGACATGCACAAAGGTTACCAGGTGAAAAGTAGTTTATAAACCTTGAAAAGAAGTAGGAATAAAAAAGGTTCTTATAAAAAGAACCTTTCCTAGCTACTTAGTGTTGATATGGATAAAAAACTAACACTATAGGAACAAGCATCAGTGCAAAGAGCAGAAAGAAAGTTCCGCCCGCCTTAAAAAAAGTATTCAAACTATTCTCCAAACTTACAATAATTTCCAAATATTCCTAGAAAAAAAACGATTATATTGAGCCTTGTATCAAGCATTGTTAAGAAATGCTTAATCTGATGATCCCTTATTTCAGAGCAATATTCACTATTATAAACATCATAGATTGCTGTAATATTACGTTATTAGCAGAATTAGGCTCTGACAACAGAAATTTTACGCACTTGCCTAATTTAATAGATTTACCAAATGGTATTTGTATGGATTGCCTTCAGAATGTGAGCAAGCAGGCTTTATATAAACCCTGCCGCCACATTATAAATCACAAATTTTGTATATATTAATCAATAAGATCAGCTTGGCACAGCCTCTTCTTCAAAACGACACCCCGGTGTTGAACGGGAAATTGCTTTTTCTTCTTCGGACATATCCACCTCAACATCAGCGAATAGCGGCGTTGAAAGATAACGCTCACCGGTATCCGGCAACATACACAATATATTACTACCTATCGGTGCATGAGCTGCTACTTCCAAAGCGCAGGCAAGCGTTGCACCTGCTGAAATACCGACAAATATACCCTCTTGTTGAGCTAAATCTATAGAGCATTTCATCGCAGCATCTGCTTTAACAGGCATCATAGAATCAATGCTTGACGTTTCAACAGCTTCTTCAACTAACTTTGGAATAAAATCAGGCGTCCATCCTTGCATAGGGTGCGGATTAAATGCAGGATGCGTTTGACTAAGTCCATTTTTCGTACGTGGTTGAGGCGAGCCACTCGCCACTAACTGGGCATTTTCTGGTTCACACACGATCACTTTTGTATCAGGGCTTCTTTTCTTGAGGACTCTAGAGACACCGTTAACCGTACCTCCAGTACCCATTCCACTGACCCAATAATCTAATGTCACATCGGAGAAATCATCTAAAATTTCCTCAGCAGTCGTTTTTTCATGCATATCAGCATTCGCTGGATTTTCAAACTGAAGTGATTGCCACCACCCATGTTTTTTAGCAAGTTCTTCGGCTTTTGCTACCATACCAGTGCCTTTTTTTGCAGCTGGTGTTAATACTACTTTTGCGCCAAGAAAACGCATTAATTTCCTACGTTCGACACTGAATGTCTCAACCATTGTCACGACTAAAGGATATCCTTTTTGCGCACAAACCATCGCCAGACCTATCCCCGTATTACCACTTGTCGCCTCTATAATTGTTTGGCCTGGTTTTAGATCACCTCGACGCTCAGCATCTTCAATCACACCTAAAGCCAATCTGTCTTTTACCGAACCCATAGGATTAAATGACTCAGCTTTAACAAAAACATTTATGCCTTCAGGTGCCAATTTATTCAATCGAATAACGGGTGTATTACCAATTAATTCTAAGATATTGTTGTAGCGATTTCCCATATCTATCTCCAACTTATTGTTACTTATTTAAAGAATCTTCTGACCATCAACTATTTTCAATGAAATCTATTTTACATCAGCTTGTAAAAACAAAAGAACTTTTATGCGAGTAATATTGAATATGTTCAATAGTCAACCGTTTTAATCCCATTTTTTATAGTTAATTTATAAACTTCCAAAACATTTATCCATAGTTAAAAATCTCATGGCCATTTAAACAGATATGGGAATAAATAATTTATCAATTTAGGTGTTCTTATTAAGCAATTGATAAAGTTTTTAGAGTTTTACGTCGATATTAACTAACTAGCGAACAAAGGTTTGCATAAATAATGCGAATTAGACAAAAATATACAATAACCTTACTCATAACAGCAATAGGCCCTTTGCTATTAGCGATGGCCTTTGTTCAGTGGCAAAGTAAAGAACAAACGACTCAACTATCTTTAGAAAATGCCCAAAGCCAATTGGATACTGCAGCGCAATCCTTGGGAGGATTTTTTAATTCTCGCATTAGTGAAATATCTGCTTATACAGAATCTCCACTTTTAAAAACAATGGAATTCTCTAAAATTCGCCCGTTTATACTCTCCGAGTTAAATCGACACAGTGGAACTTATGAAAAATTCATACTAGGCACCCCTGAAAGTCATTTTTATAATACCTCTGGCGGCAATCCCAGCAAGGGTATGCTGAGAACATTTAATGACAAAGACCCACAAGCAAAACCCAAATCAATTGCAAAAAGGGATTATTGGAAAGCGACTGTCGGTAATAATAAATCTGCCGAGAAAATTACAACAGTTTCAAATCCTATGATTTCATATACCACTGGAGCGAAGCAAATAGTAATAGCGTCAACGATTCGTGTGAAAAATAAAGTTGTAGGCATGCTTGGTGGTGCACTACCCTGGCACGACATGGAAAATCGACTCAACGAATTGTTTTCCAAAATATTTTATAAAAACGATTTAAATAAAAACGTTTTTCTGGTCTCAAATAGTGGAATTTATTGGTATCACTGGGACAAGGAAAAGATAGTTCACTTAAAAACTGACGAGCTAGGTAAGCCAATACTCAATGATGTCGGTCAGAAAATCAGTGTATCAACAAATATCAAAGATGAAAAAAACAAACAATTTTCAGCAATTGGTAAAAATATTATATTAGGAAAAAAAGGCTACGAAAAATACACCGATAATGAGACAGATAAAACACACTATGTCGTCTACACAAATGTTCCATCAACACCCTATTCTATCGCACTAGTGATACCGAAATCTGTGATATTAGCTCCCGTTCATTCACTTGAAGAACTCTTTGTGTATACTTTGCTCGGTGTAATTCTACTTGCATTTTTTGTCGCGCTAATCAATTCCAAACAAATTTCATCCCCTATTCTGGAATTAAATCGCGCTGCGAAAGAAATAAATTTTAAAAATTTAAAAAAACTCAATATCGCGACAAACGATGACGAAATTGGCGAGCTAACCAAATCTTTTAATCATATGATTACAGATCTTCGTAATGAACATAACTACTCATTAAAGCGAGAAAAAGAAATAACAGATTTAAATCACTCGCTTGAGAAAAAAATACAAGAAAGAACAATTACACTAGAAGCAACAAACAAAATACTAGCAAAAAAAATTGAGGAAGATTTAGAAACAAAAAATTTACTGGTTCAACACAAGGATTTATTGCAAAACACAGGTCAATTGGCAAAAGTAGGCGGTTGGCAGATAAATGAAGAGAACAATTCACTTTACACAACTGCTGAAATTTATGATGTGCTTAATCTGCCAACGAATGAAACTCTTGCAATCGAAGATTTAATCAACTGTTTTCCAGCAAAGGAACGGGACTTATTTGCCAATAAATTTGAAAATGCTAGAAAAAATGGCAAATCATTTGAAATTGATTTAAAAGCAAAAAATTCAGAAAATAAAGAGATTTGGTGTCGAATAATCGGCGTGGCTAAAATTGATAATGGGAAAATCACATGTGTAAATGGTGCTATTCAAGATATTACCCAATTAAAGAAAGTTGACAAACTTAAGAACGAATTTGTTTCTACTGTTAGCCATGAAATTAGAACACCTCTAACCTCTATAACTGGGTCGATTGGATTAATAAAGAACGGTGTGGCTGGAGATATATCGGATCAGGCAAAAAAACTGATTGAACTCGTAGATAAAAATGCAACGCGTTTGCTTTTTTTAATTAATGATATTCTTGATATTGAAAAAATAGAATCCGGAAAAATGGAATACAGCATTGCCCAAGTAGACTTGAAGACCCTAGTTGAGCAAGCCATTGAAGGAAATCAAAGCTATGCCGAGAAATTTAAATGTTTCTTTGTTTTGTCAGAAGCCATTGATAATATTACTGTGCAAGCTGATGCTCAGCGTTTGCTTCAAGTAATGGCTAATCTTCTTTCCAATGCAGCAAAATTCTCAGTTCGTAACACCGAAATAAAGATAGGCATGGTATTGAAAAACCAATACAGTATACGCGTATATTTTAAGGACACTGGCCCTGGAATTTCGGAAGAATTTAGAGGGAAAATATTTGAAAAATTTACCCAAGAAGATGGTTCCACAAATCGTAAATACGCAGGCACAGGCTTGGGGTTAAGTATTAGCAAGGCAATCATTGAACATCACAATGGAACAATAGACTTTGAATCTTCACCTGAAGGCTCTACATTTTATTTCGAGTTACCTATTTCAACCAGGGGTAATGAAAAAATAGAAACTGCTAGTGAATATAAATAACTAATTAGCGGTAAGCTCTGCGTGGGTTGTAGAAAATACAGCTATTGCCTTATCTAAATCCTGTTTTGTATGCACAGCTGAAATCTGCGTACGAATTCTCGCTTTGCCTTTGGGTACGACTGGAAAGAAAAAACCAACAGCGTAAATCCCACGCTCTAAGAGTTTTTGAGACATTTTTTGCGCTAATACTGCATCACCTAGCATTATCGGTACGATAGGATGATCTCCTTCATTAACGGAAAAACCTGCGGCTTGCATGCCTTTCCGAAAATAACGGGTATTTTCCTCCAGACGATCTCTTAGCGCTGTTGAGGAAGACAACATATCTAATACTTTAATGGAAGCAGCGCATATTGCCGGGGCTACAGTATTGGAAAACAGATAGGGGCGTGAACGTTGACGTAACATATCAACGATCTCTCTATGGGCAGCCGTATATCCACCAGAAGCACCACCTAATGCTTTTCCGAATGTTCCTGTAATGATATCCACACGGTCCATCACACCGCAATACTCATGCACACCTCGCCCTCGCTTACCCATAAACCCAACTGCATGACAATCATCATGATGAACCATTGCATCGTATTGATCGGCAAGTTCACAAATTTTATCCAATTGCGCAATTGTACCATCCATCGAAAACACACCATCGGTCGTAATCAAAATACGACGCGCACCCGAATTTTTTGCTTCCTTTAGCTTATCCTCAAGGTCCTGCATATTATTGTTCTTATATCGATAACGACTCGCCTTACATAAACGTACACCATCAATAATGGACGCATGATTTAACTCATCTGAAATAATCGCATCTTCAGTATTTAAGATTGTTTCAAATAAACCGGTATTCGCATCAAAACAGGCAGCATAAAGAATCGTGTCTTCCATGCCAAGAAATTTGCTCACCTTATTTTCAAGAGTTTTATGAATAGATTGGGTACCGCAGATAAAACGTACCGAAGATAGGCCAAAGCCCCATTCATCATAACTGTCTTTAGCCGCTTGAATCACTTCAGAATTATTTGCTAGTCCAAGATAATTATTTGCACACATGTTAATGACTTCACTACCGTCAGCGAGAGTAATATCATTTTTTTGTTCTGATGCGATAATACGTTCGGTTTTCCACAAGCCAGATTCTTTTATTTCTGTCAAATCTTGCGCAAAACTTTCTTTATATTTTTTAAAACTCATAATTAATCATCCATTTTTTCAATTAATTTTTTTAACTTATTCATTTTCCCAATTCAAGATAACCTTACCCGATTGGCCTGAACGCATGACATCAAATGCTTTTTGAAAATCGGTGTAATAATAGCGATGAGTAATTATTTTTTTCAGTGGCAAACCTGTTTGAACCATCATCGAACCTTTATACCAGGTTTCAAATATTTCACGTCCATAGATACCTTTAATATTAAGCCCTTTAAATACAACCTGATTCCAATCAATACCAATATCGTTTGGCATAATACCTAACATAGCAATACAGCCGCCATTTATCATTCTACTTAGCATATCTCTAAATGCATCCGGCGATCCTGACATTTCCAGTCCAACGTCGAAGCCTTCAAAAATGCCTAACTCGTGCATAAAGCTTTCACTAATCGCTCCTTCTTTCATGTTGAGCGGGATAGCCCGAGGAACAATTTTCTTCACCAAGTCCAATCGATATTGGTTAATATCGGTAATAACAATAGTTCTTGCTCCGCAATGCACAGCTACCATTGCCGCCATAATACCAATTGGACCTGCGCCAGTGATTAATACATCTTCACCCACCATGTTAAACGAAAGCGCAGTGTGAACCGCGTTTCCATAAGGATCAAAACATGCCAAGACATCGGTGGAAATAGGCTTGCTCGGTTTGAAAATATTTTTAGCAGGGATCGAAAGATACTCAGCAAAACAACCCGCACGATTAACACCAATGCCAATCGTATGTGGACAAAGGTGCCGTCGACCCGCCAAGCAATTTCGACAGCGCTCACAAACTATATGCCCTTCGCCAGAAACTACATCACCAATGTGCACTCTTTCGACATTGGCCCCGACTTCAGCAACAACCCCGGCGAACTCATGACCAACCGTCATAGGCACAGGAATGGTTTGTTGCGCCCACTCGTCCCAATTATAAATATGGATATCTGTACCACATATGGCGGTTTTTTGAATTTTTACTAAGACATCATTATTTCCCACTTCAGGAACAGGTAAATCTTCCAGCCATAAACCTTCTTTCGCATGTTTTTTTACCAGCGCTTTCATAGTTTTTATACCTGCATTAACTCAATTTCTTATATGATACGTCTCATAAGCAAATAAGTCATGTCAGTTTATTTTAAATTGAGTATGTTAAATTAGTAGAGTAATTTTGTATAAAATAATAGATAATCAATCCATATAAACTAATGTAGATTGGATAAAATTTGAAATAAAAAACGATAGCACGACAGTTTTTATATTAAACTTCTTTTATTATCCGTACAAATTAGAGTTTACATACTTAAAAATGAGCTATAATTACTGGGGTGTCGTCCGATAACAAATAGATACACCCGAGAGGTCTCGTTATATGTTAAAAAATATCCAATTTCTTGGTGGTTTTATAATTTTTATTTGGTCTAACGTTTTGTTCGCTGAATCCTGCACTTATAATGAAGCTAAACTAGCACTGGAAAGAGGAAACCAAATTCGTGGAATGAGTTTAATGGAAATGGCAGCTAAAGATGGTGATAAACGAGCGATTCAATACAATTCGAGCCTTAATCTTCATCAAAATTACACAACAGAGCATATTGTCATGCTAAGCACTGAGTCAAAAATTCGTTGATCAGAACTAGATAAATTTTAAGCAAATTGGCTATGCCTCTCATTTTTATAATGCATTTTTAGACTAGTAATTCATTTCACTATAATAACAATATGAACCTGCCAATACTCTATTCCTTCCGACGTTGCCCTTATGCAATGCGTGCTCGAATGGCAATAAGTTATAGTCAGATAACAGTAGAATTACGAGAAGTCATATTAAAAGATAAGCCACTCCAATTGCTAGAGATATCACCCAAGGCAACCGTACCTGTTCTTCAATTAAGTAATGGCCAGGTAATAGAAGAGAGCTTAGATATTATGTATTGGGCTTTAAAGATTAATGATCCTCAGACAATCAATTTATCTGATTCTGAGATTTTTCAACAAAACGAATTAATATTAGATAATGACTACAAATTTAAAAAATATTTAGATCACTACAAATACGCTGATAGATTCCCCGAGCATGATCAATTATTCTATCGAAAAAAAGGAGAATATTTTTTAGAAAAGCTAGACGATATTTTAAAACATCAAGCATTCTTAATGGGTAAACAATTGAGCGTTATCGATTTTTCCATATTTCCATTTATTCGACAATTTGTTCATGTCGACAAAGCATGGTTTGACCAATCAGAATTTAACCATTTACGTAAATGGTTAAATTATTTCTTAACCTCAGACATTTTCAATTCTGTTATGCATAAATTTAATCAATGGAATCCAAACAATGAAAAATTGCTTTTTCCGATAACTGACCATATGGCTTTAAAAAGATTGCAATAGCTAAGTTCCGCAAAAAGTTCGGTAAGCCGGGAAGTCACTAGGAGCCGGCTCAGCATACTCTTCTAAACCTTCCCTTTCCTCAAAAGGTTTAGCAAGCACCTTCATCAATTTTTCAAACGGTTCATAATTTGTCTCAGTTTCAGCAGCTTGCAAGGCTTCTTCCACTTTGTGATTACGCGGAACATAAATGGGATTAACTGAATTCATCGATGCAATACGTGCTTCAACTTGCATGGGATCCCGCTCTAATCTCTCTATCCAATGAATATACCATTGATCAAATTTTTCCAGATCATCAAATAAATCTTGGACTATTGCATTATTACCTTGAGTGGCATTTGCCAATCTGCGAAACAATAAAGTGAAATCAACGTTTTGCCCTTCCATTGATCCTAAAAGTTTATTAACTAAGTTAATGTCATCGGTTTCTTTGTTCGTCATTCCAAGCTTTAAGCACATACCATCTAACCAAAATTCCTGGTAGCGTTCGGAAAACACATTAATTTCATGGGTTGCTAATGCTACTGCTTTATCGCTATTGTCATCAATCAAAGGCAACAAAGCTTCCGCAAGTCGCGCTAAATTCCATTGCGCAATAGATGGCTGGTTACCATAAGCGTAACGCCCTTGCGTATCAATAGAACTAAACACTGTGGCAGGATCATAGCTCTCCATAAATGCACAAGGCCCATAGTCAATAGTTTCACCGGAAATAGTCATGTTATCGGTATTCATTACCCCATGTATAAAACCTAATGTCATCCATCGGGCGATAAGTTCAGCCTGACGATCACGTACAACGCACAATAAACCAAGATATGGATTTTTACTTTCTGTCAACGTAGGATAATGGCGTTGAAGGGTGTAATCTGCCAATTGTTTAACCTTGTCCATTTCATCACGCGCAGCAAAATACTGAAATGTCCCAACACGTAAATGACTTGAAGCAACTCGCGCTAATACTGCACCAGGCGCGAATCTCTCGCGCATAACTTGTTCACCAGTGCCTATCGCTGCTAACGCACGTGTAGTCGGCACGTTAAGCGCGTACATGGCCTCGCCCAATATGTATTCGCGCAATACAGGTCCCAACACAGCCTTTCCATCACCACCTCTTGAGTATGTTGTTCGACCAGAACCTTTTAGGTGAATATCACGTCGATTACCGTATTCATCGATTACCTCTCCTAGTAATAAGGCTCGTCCATCTCCAAGCTGAGGGTTAAAACTACCAAATTGATGACCAGCGTATACTTGAGCCAAAGGTTCTGCGCCCTGAGGTGAAATACTGCCTGTAAATATATTTGCAATTTCTTCTGGTTTTAAATTGTCGAGCCTTAGCCCCAACTCTGATGCAAGTGGGTAATTTAATTTAATCAATTCAGGTGCAGGTGCCTTGGCCCCAGATAATCGTGTATAAAATCCTTCTAATTGATCTGCATAACTATTTTCAAACTTAAAACCAGCATCTATTGATGAATTTGTCACTTTATATTCCATTTGTTTTGGATAGGGTTCGTGTCATACAATATTTCACTAACGATTTTTATCTACGAAACTTTAGTTGTTTTGCTTGAAGATAAAATCCAGTCTGTCCTTGGGAAGTGACAAGTATAGCCATTAGGGTAACGTTCTAGGTAGTCTTGATGCTCAGATTCTGCTTCCCAAAAATCCCCGGCAGGTGCTAATTCAGTCACCACAGGCCCTGGCCATAAACCTGAAGCATTTACTTCATCAATTGTCCGTAAAGCTTCTTGATGCTGCTCCTCCGAAACATAATAGATACCAGACCGGTACGAAGTACCACGATCATTGCCTTGTTGGTTCACCGTTGATGGATCATGAATTTGAAAAAACAACGCTAGAAGTCTCCGAAAACTGACTTGATCATTATCAAATAAGATCTCAATGGCTTCAGCATGTGTACCATGATTTCGATAAGTGGCATTAGGTACATCACCTCCAGTATAACCAACACGTGTTGATGTAACTCCAGGACATTTTCGAATAATATCTTGCATGCCCCAAAAACAGCCACCGGCTAATACAGCGCGTTCACTCGCCATTAAAGAAATACCTCCAAAAATAATGTCCTTATGCACGAAATACTTTCTAACAATGATACGCTATCTACTGAATAAATAAACCTACATAAGTGAGTGTATCTAATGCAAATTTAACAACGCATTAAACAGACGGAAAATTAAGGCTATCGCGATAAAGTGTATGGAATAACGAGAGTGATTATATTTTAGTATCAAACACAGTTCCTATCATCTGAATAGTTTCTGGGGTATCCCATTGGTGGAAACCACGCACTTTTTTTAGTACGCGACCTTCACTATCTATGAGCAGTGTTAGAGGAATGGTATTAGCACCCAACATGTTTTCTAATCTCAGTCTATAATCTAAATAGTTGTCGAAAGTGATACCGTAACGTTTAAGAAAATTAGCAGCTGCGTTAGCGTCATCATCGATTGAAACACCAATAATATTAAATTGCTTGCCACCATAACGCTTCGACAAACGTTCTAATGATCCCATCTCCGCACGACAAGGTGCACACCAACTAGCCCAGACATTAATGATTAGCGGTTTTCCACGTAATTCAGATAGCTTTCGATAATCACCTGCAAAACCATAAAGCGATGCTTCGCGTAACACACTACCTTCTTTAATTTCACCTGGCGTGCCAGCGATAGTCAACGTGGAGGCTAGCAGTAAACACAACATTGATATCATGCTCGTTGTGAATACAAATGCAGAGTAGCTTTGCTTAGAGAAATGTAACAAATCGAGAATCCTTGAAACAATAATATTGAGAAATTGTAGTGTATAAGATATTTCAAAACCGAACTAGTTCGCATAAATGCGTCATTGATCAGCCAAAGCATCTTTTGCGTGTAAATGGCGAGGCAGAAAAAGTAGAAGAAACGATAACCAGAATATTAATGGTGGATTTGCGAATATATGCAGCAGTTTTATAGAATTTCTAAACAAATATGATATTCACTTGTCTTTCACAGAAATGGATATAGCGTCTTTTCATGTCAGTTTTTTTTTGGATCAAACGTAGGTCTATGCTTACTTAAATCCAGATCATGTTTAGCGCGTTTGTTTTTTTCTGCCTGTTTGTCAGCATAATCTTTAGATATACCCTTAGAAACCATTGAAGTATACGCTGGATACTGATCCTCAGTGACTTTTAATGTAAAAATTGCCGTCAATATAAGCGCAAAAAATACGATCCACCCAATTGAGAGTTTTGACATTTTCCAATCTCACTATTTTTACTTAAATAGATACCTATCAAATTTGATGTAATTTCCATCAACTATTACAATTTAGATAATAAACTTATTTATATTATTGATACTTATTAATATCGTGTATTTATGATAAATTTTTAGATTAATTTCCAATCAGGTAACACAATTCCAAAACTAAAGAGCATTTATACTCAGCTGATCATTAAACAAGCAACGCTTATACCAAAATACATCTAACCGATAGCGTATGCCACAGGATATAATCGCCAAAGGAAACATGTTCTTAACGCTTAAAAACGGAAATCATTCTTTTGAATGACAATATCAAGAGATAATAAAATAAGATTCTCACCTATAAGATAACTTAATGATGATACTGTTGATGTACCTCGAATTACACACGGCGAAATAAATTCTAATGGAGCGGCATTATTCAACCGTGCTATCACTTACCAGCCACGATCGCTTACCCGATGACAACCTGCACCAGTACAATCTCTGTTTTGCGATACCGTACCGTCATGTTCGCCAGGATCATAATCGTTTTCATGACAACCCGCACAATCCGGAGCAAAGTTAGGTGATGAGTAGGTAATATTTTCATTGTTATTCGTATGACATGAACTACACGAAACATTTCTGTTGTGATCACCTGGGTAATTGCGCGTTGTATGCGTAAAATCAATTGGCGCCCAGGCAAGTATCGAATGACACGCATTACATTCTTGATTTGTAATAAAATGAGTATTTGATTGACCAATAGCGACTACACCGTCATGACACGAACTGCAATTGCCCGTGACGCCTTGATGATCCCATGTTCCTCCAACAAATGTCGCCGTTGTATGACAATTAGAACAATCCAGTGTTGTCGGAATATGTGTGGCTGGTTTACCTGTGGCAGTAGTATTGTCATGGCAAGATGCACAATTATCTACAATACCTGTGTGATCAAATCCTGCACCTAAAAATGAATTGGTTGTATGGCAAACACCACAATCGAGCGATGTCTGTGGATGGGTAGCTATTTTTCCTTGGGCAAACACACCATCATGACAAACACTGCAATTGTCTACGATACCATTGTGTTCAAATGTTGCAGGAATAAAACCAGCGGTATTATGACACTCTACACAATCTCCCGAGGTTGGAACATGATTTGTTTTTTTACCGGTAGCCGTTATACCATCATGGCATGCTATACAATTATTTGTGATGCCTGTATGTTCAAACTTGGCACCAGCAAATGCTACGGTATTATGACAAAGTGAACAATCCTGAGTTGTTGTTACATGGTCTGTTGTTTTTCCTGTTGCTGATGTACCGTTATGACATAAAGCACAATTCTCTACAATATCCGTATGATCAAACACCGCAGTTGCAAAGGTGCCTGGTACATGGCAGACACTACAATCCTCTGTTGTTGGAATATGTGTAACGCTTTTTCCAATAGCAGTTGTTCCGTCATGACAAGAATCACAATTATCAACTATATTCGTGTGATCAAAAACACCCGTTGCGAAACTGCTTGTTGTATGGCAAATACCACAATCTGCTGCTGTCGTTATATGGTTAGCCGAAAATCCTGTGGCAACAGCGCCGTCATGGCATGAGGCACAATTATCTGCAATTCCATTATGTTGAAATATCGATGGTTTGAAAGCATCTGTGCTGTGACAGAAAGAACAATCTTGACTTGTGGGTACGTGAGCTACGGCTAGGTCTTTTCCAATGACCAATACTCCATTGTGACAACCTTCACACCCTCGTAAAATACCTGCGTGATTAAATGTTGATGGTACAAATTGAGTCGTTGTATGACACGCATTACAGTCATCAATTGTAGGAATATGATTTACTTTTTTACCCGTCGAACTAATACCGTCATGACAACTTACACAATTTCCTGTAATACCCGTATGATCAAATATAGCTGTCACGAATGTATCTGTTGTATGACATTCCACACAGTCTTTTGTGGTAGGAATATGATCTATTGATAAACCAATACTAACCACACCATCATGGCATGTTGCACAATTACCGGTTACACCACTGTGATCAAATATACCGGTAGAAAAAGTACCCACAGCATGGCAAACAACACAATCATTTTCCGTTGGAAGATGATTAGGGGTTTTACCACGCGCAGTCACATTATCATGACAAGAAGCACAATTATCAACAATATTATTGTGATCAAATATGTCATTAATAAAACTTACTGTATTGTGGCAACGTCCACATTCAGCCGTTGTTACTGGATGAGTTGCTGGCTTACCTGTCGCTGTCACATTATCGTGGCAAGATGAACATAAACCGGTGATTGCACTGTGGTCAAAAATAACCGCGATAAAACTCGTAACAACATGACAAGAATTACAATCGGCATCCGTGGCTACATGGTCAACAACTTTACCCGTTGCCACAATGCCATTATGGCAAATCGAACAATTATTTCGAACACCCGTGTGGTCATAACTCCCATCTGCGGTCAATGTGAGAAAGTTTGTCGTATTATGGCAATCATCACATTCAACCACCGTACTAACATGTAATGCAGATTTGCCAATTGCTTGAACGCCATTATGACATTCACTGCATGCACCAAAAACTTCCAGATGATCGACATATGCAACATTTGAAAACAAATCTGTTGCATGGCAGGCAGCACAAACATTACTGGTAGGGATATGTAGCCCATTTTTTGCCGATACCAATCCCTCTGTATGACACTGCACACAATTTGAAGATAAACCATGATGGTTTGGCCCAGCGCCTTTATCAGCAGTAATAGAAACTAAGTCTCTTTCACTAGTTGTACCCTCACTGCTGACAATCAATTGAACAATATAAAGACCTGCTACATCAGCGGTAAAGCTTACCTGTACGTTAGTAGGGTTTTGTATTTCGGCTTTGCTATTATTAGGCAAGTTTGCAAAGGTCCAGGCATAAGTCAAGATACCCGTACCCGATGACGAAGAGCGTGAACCACTTAATGTCACTAAGGAGCCTAAGGACACTTCTTGAATAGGACCCGTTTCAGCGATAACAGTAATCTCAATACGGTTTGTTACACCCCCATTATCGGAACCCGTTCCTGATCCAGTGCCAGGGTCTGATCCTGTATCAATATCTCCAGAACTGTCACTATCATCCGGGTCACCCGTTGACGATCCATCGTTTTCATAGTTGAGGGATTTGGTTGGCTCTCCGGTTTCAGCTGTAATCTGTTCTCCGCAAGCAACGATCATCAGTATCAAGCTTATTATTATAATTACCAATGTGTATTTACTGAATGTCATGTTTAACTCAATATCTTCCAAATGCGTAAAATGATAATTTGTGATATTTAAAAAGTACTTAAAATCGAAGGATTTAGAAAATTCAATAACTTAGGTTATCGGCCACTGATCAACGAATTCAATATACTGCGCTAATTTAATTATATAATTTTAGGTTTGAGAAAAATGAATTATCTCACATTAAACCATTGAATTTATTGTTTATTTTTATGGCATATCGAAGTAATATGTATTTTTAGACTCACTTTTAAAATTTATATAAAAATCACTGTATTAAATGTGTCTATTTAAATTAATGCTTTAAACATGTACTTTTAACAATATTATCACTGCACAACACGCAATGAATAATCTACCCTAACCAAAAAATGAATAATCATGGAAACCATAGAAACTTTAATTAATGCTAAATGGATTATCCCGATCGATGCAGAGGAATCTGTACTGAATTTACATAGCCTGGCAATAGATCAAGGCGAAATAATTGACATTTTACCATCAAGCCAAGCGAAGTCTCTTTACCAAGCAAAAAATGAATTTGATTTACTTGACCACGCGCTGACACCCGGATTCATCAACAGTCATACCCACGCCGCAATGAATTTATTACGCGGTTTTGCAGATGATCTTGCATTAATGGACTGGTTACAAAATCATATTTGGCCTGCAGAAGCAAAATGGGTAAGTCCTGAATTTGTTTATGAAGGCACTCAATTAGCTATCGCAGAATCATTGCGTGCGGGTGTGACATGTTTTAATGATATGTATTTCTTTCCAGATGAAGCCGCAAAGGCTGTTAATGAAGCCGGCTTTCGTGCAACAGTCGGTTTGATTGTTATCGATTTTCCAACGGTTTGGGCAGCAGACGCAGATCAATATTTAGAAAAAGGTCTTGCCTTACATGATTTTCTGAAATCACATTCACGCATTAATACTGCATTGGCTCCTCATGCGCCCTACACTGTTTCCGATGAACCCTTACAAAAAATTGCCACTTATGCAGAGCAACTAGATATTCCAATTCATATGCATGTGCATGAGACAGCGTTTGAAGTGGCTCAGGCAGAAGAAAACCTGGGAAAACGGCCCTTAGAACGCTTAGACGATTTGGGATTATTATCTCCTCGACTTTTGGCAGTGCACATGACTCAATTAACAGAACAAGAAATTCAGCTTTGCGCCAAAAATGGCGTTCATGTGGTGCATTGCCCCGATTCAAATATGAAGCTAGCCAGTGGCTCATGCCGTGTCCATCAGCTACAACAATCTCAGGTGAATGTTTGTATTGGAACTGATAGCGCTTCTAGCAATAATAATTTAGACATGCTCGGTGAGACGCGAAGTGCTGCTTTATTAGGCAAAATCGTTTCTGAAGATGCAACAGCCGTTTCTGCTTACACGGCATTAAAAATGTCGACCATTAACGGGGCAAAAGCGCTAGGAATCGATCAAATAACCGGCTCTTTAGAAAAAGGGAAGGCTGCAGACATCACTGCCATCGATTTATCTGAATTAGAGACACAACCATTGTTCAATCCAGTGTCACAAATAGTATACTCTGCCTGCAGAACACAAGTGACACATGTGTGGGTAGACGGCAAGTGTTTACTCAATGATCACAAACTAACCACATTAGATGAATTACATTTAAAATCCATTGCCAAACAATGGAATGAGAAATTGGCTGAATAAAAGAATGAGTGAAAACCAAGCAACAAACGTTGATCCGCGTGAAATCGCAAAATTTGATGAAGTGGCATTTCGTTGGTGGGATGCTGAAAGCGAATTTAAACCCCTACATGAGATAAACCCCCTTCGACTACAATATATTGATCAAAAAGCGAATCTATCGGGTAAAAGCGCTGTTGATGTGGGTTGCGGTGGCGGTCTCCTTTCTGAAGCCATGGCAAAAACGGGAGCTTCGGTGAATGGTATTGATATGGGTAAAGGGCCTATTGAAGTTGCAAAGTTACATCTACTCGAAAGCAATCTGGAAATCAATTACCAACAAATCACAGCGGAGGAATTTGCCGAACAACATACGAAATCTTTTGATGTTGTGACCTGCATGGAAATGTTAGAGCATGTGCCTGACCCTGAATCTATCATTCAGTCTTGTGCAAAGATGGCCAAACCCGGTGCTGACATATTTTTCTCTACTTTAAATCGCAACGCAAAATCCTACGTGCATGCCATTATTGGCGCAGAATATATTTTAAAAATGCTAACGCCCGGCACCCACGATTATAAAAAATTCATTAAACCATCAGAATTAGCACGTTGGATGCGAAGCGCTGGTCTTGAGCTCCAGGATATTACGGGGCTAAGCTATAATCCTCTTAATAAGAATTATAAATTAAGCGAAGACATTGATGTTAATTATATGGTGCATGCTCGAAAATTATGATCAGCGGTATTTTATTTGATTTAGATGGTACTTTAGCAGATACCGCACCTGATTTAGCTTATGCACTGAACCAAACGTTACTTCACCAGGGTAAAGCAGAATTACCGTTCGAAAAAATTCGTCCGGTAGTTTCTCATGGTGGACGCGCTTTAATTGAATTGGGTTTTGGTTATGGACCGGACCATGAAAATTATGAAAGCGTCCGAGAGTTTCTACTAGACATTTATCTAAACAATATCGCTAGACATACAAAACTCTTTCCAGGCATGGAAGACTTGCTGTTAACCATTGAAAGCAAATCACTACCTTGGGGTGTGGTAACCAATAAACCCGGCTGGTTAACCGACCCGCTAATGGATGCCATGAATTTAACACACCGCGCTTGTTGTATTGTTAGCGGTGATACTTGTGAAAATAACAAACCCCACCCAGAACCCATGTATTACGCTTGTGAACAGGCAAATATTGATCCTACTTTGTGTCTTTATGTTGGTGATGCAGATCGTGATATCGAAGCAGGTAGAGCCGCTGGTATGAAAACCGTTGGTGCCTTGTTTGGTTACATTCTAGAAGGCGAAGACCCCATGGACTGGAATGCCGATGTCTATATTAATCATCCCTGTGAATTAATAAAATTATTAGAATGAAAAATCGCATTCCTGGAGCGTTATATACGTATGACTGAAATCAGTTTAATAATAATTGGAATTATCCTTTTAACTATAGGCGTATTATTAGGATATTTCTTTGCGATGTCACGTTATCAAAAACAATTCGCCGACCTTAAAGAGCACAATACGCGTCTAAGCGTTACGCTCGACTCAGAAAAAGTCCAGCATGAAAATTTCATGAAAAATCAGGAAATTCAAAAGCAACAACTTAATGAGAGCTTTCAGACACTTTCTTCAGCCGTTTTAAAACAAAGTAGCGACACTTTTTTACGTTTAGCAAAAGAAAATTTGGGGCAATTTCAAATACAAGCAAAATCTGAATTAGAGAAAAAAGAACACGCCTTTGATTCTTTAATTAAACCAATCAAAGAAACTCTGGAAAAAACCCATCAGCAAATTCATATCATGGAAAAAGACCGCAAAGAATCCTACGGTGCTTTAAATAAACACCTGGAATCCATGGCAGAAACACAAAAAAGCTTACACAGCGAAACACGCAATCTTGTTAAAGCCTTCCATCGTCCAGAAGTCCGTGGTCAATGGGGTGAACTAACCTTAAAACGTTTAGCAGAACTAGCCGGTATGGTTGAACATTGTGATTTTGCAGAACAGGTTTCAACGATCGACGCAGAAGGTGCTTCACTGAGACCCGATATGATTGTTCGATTACCCAGTAATCGTGAAATAATTGTCGACAGTAAAACCCCACTGGACGCTTACCTCGATGCAGTAGAAGCCAGCGATGAAGCTAGCAAAGATATCGCACTAGAGCGCCATGTACGACATGTTAAGCAACGGATAAAAGAATTGTCGACAAAAGCTTATTGGGATCAATTTGATAAGTCACCCGACTTTGTTGTCTTATTCATTCCTGGCGATCAATTCCTTAATGCCGCTTTAGATAAAGACAGAAATTTGATTGAAGATGCTTTGTCGAAAAAAGTCATACTTTCAACCCCAACGAGTTTTGTCGCATTACTCCGAGCTGTGGCTTATGGCTGGCGTCAGGAAACCATGGCTGAAAACGCTGAACAAATTCGAGTGCTAGGTGAAGAAATGTATGGCCGCTTAGCTACATTTACCGAAAACTTATCAAAAGTTGGCAAAAGCTTGGGACAAAGTGTCGATAATTACAATAAGACGGTTGCCAGTTTTTCAGGTCGCATCATGCCCAGCGCCAAAAAATTTAAAGAAATGGGTGTGCAAACTAAAAAAGAAGTCAATGAAATTGAACCTCTCGATAAAATCACACGCGAATTAGAATCGGATACCGTTGAATAAAATGATTCCACAAGAATATTGTCAAAATAAAGCCGCAGCTAGCGGATCTAGCTTTTACTACAGCTTTCGATTCTTACCCGAACAAAAACGTCACGCTATTATTGCCTTGTATGCATTTTGTCGTGAAGTTGATGATGTGGTAGACGAAACTACTGACAAGAATCTCGCTAGAGTGAAATTACAATGGTGGCGCGAAGAAATTCAAAAATTATTCCATGAAACCCCTACTCACCCAGTAACACTAGCCTTAAAAGACCACATTCCTAATTTTAATTTGGCAGAAGAATTATTTTTAGAAATTATCGATGGCATGGAAATGGATCTTGATTATGATAGCTATCCTACTTTTAAAGAACTTTCTCTCTATTGTTATCGAGTCGCCAGTGTTGTTGGATTATTAACGGTAGAAATATTCGGTTATGAAGACCGTAAAACCCTTAAATATGCCCATGATCTGGGAATGGCGTTTCAGTTAACCAATATATTACGTGATGTACATGAAGATGCAGTGCGCGGCCGAGTCTATCTACCACTGGACGAGCTGAAACGATTTGGTGTAAAACCCGAAGAATTACAACTAAATAAAACAAATGAAAATATTATAAAACTATTTGAATTCCAGAAAAATCGTGCCATGCAATATTACAAAAAGGCGTTTGATTTACTACCAAAGACAGATCGATATGCTCAGCGTAGCGGTATCATCATGGCGGAAATATATTTAGCCACTTTACAGGAAATTGAAAAAGACGGCTTTAAAGTTTTAGAACATCGAATTAAACTGACGCCAATAAGAAAGCTTTGGTTAGCATGGAAAACTGCACGACG
>Ga0316207_10002030_pt1 | contig 22086 bp, 22 predicted proteins | sample 6weekpyrite_MG_FD_204943 | JGI IMG/M metagenome (GOLD analysis project Ga0316207, IMG submission 204943) | Microbial mat bacterial communities from mineral coupon in-situ incubated in ocean water Damariscotta River, Maine, United States -... | ecosystem: Environmental > Aquatic > Marine >...
TTAGAAATTCGGTGTTCATGGCAGACAGTTGTTTCAGGCTTAGCTGCGTTTGTAGTCGGGCAATCAGAATCGGGAAATTAATCGGTTTGGAAATATAGTCGTTGGCACCCAGTTCCAGCGCCCGCACGATGCGTTCATCTTCATCGATTGCCGTGGCCATAATAATCGGCAGATCGACCATGGAATATTGCTGGCGCAATGTGTGAAGAACCTGCAGCCCCATGATTTCGGGCAACATAATATCGAGTAGAATCAGGTCGGGCACTTTTTCAGCAACCATATCGAGAGCCTGCTGGCCATCAACGGCAAATCTTAGTTGGTAATTACCCGTCGACAGGCGTCTTGCCATAATCTCACGATTAAACTTTTCATCCTCGACGATCAAGATGTCGGGTACAGTAAAATACATCGCTTCCCTGTTTTTAATATCGTTATACTTTGTGAAAGACTATATCGGTTTAGCCCCCCGGCTGGCAAGCCAATATGGTAAGATTCACCGATTCGTTTAATGAGGATAGAGTGTGTCTGGCAATACCTTCGGAAAATTATTTACAGTGACCAGTAGCGGTGAATCTCATGGCCCGGCATTGCTGGCAATTATTGATGGCTGCCCGCCGGGCATTGAGTTATCTGAAGCCGATATACAGCATGATCTGGATCGCCGTCGCCCTGGAACTTCGCGGCATACCACGCAGCGTCGTGAACCAGATCAGGTGAAAATTTTATCCGGCGTATTCGAAGGTAAAACCACCGGCACCGCGATTGGTCTGATGATCGAAAATGTTGATCAACGATCAAAAGATTACGGCAATATTGCCAATACATTCCGCCCAGGCCATGCCGACTATACCTACACACAGAAGTATGGCTTTCGTGACTATCGTGGTGGTGGACGTTCTTCCGCTCGTGAAACTGCAATGCGAGTTGCCGCTGGTGCGATTGCAAAAAAATTCCTCAAGGATAAGTACAATATTTTAATTCGCGGCTATCTATCACAGCTGGGGCCGATTAAAGCCGAAGCTCATGACTGGGATCAGGTCAGCCAGAATCCATTCTTTAGCCCCGATGCCAGCAAGGTAAAAGACATGGAAGATTACATGGATGCACTGCGCAAGGAAGGTAATTCCGTGGGCGCAAAAATCACTGTGGTTGCCGAAGGTGTACCCCCGGGATTAGGTGAGCCAATTTTTGACCGACTGGATGCCGAAGTCTCGTATGCGATGATGACCATCAATGCTGCCAAGGGAGTTGAAATTGGAGGTGGTTTTGGCTGTGTAGAAGCCAGGGGTACCGAGTTTCGTGACGAAATTACGCCTGAAGGTTTCTTAAGCAATCATGCGGGTGGTATTTTAGGCGGCATTAGCTCAGGGCAAAATATAGTTGTGCATACCGCATTTAAACCCACATCGAGTATGCGCCTGGAAGGCCGTAGCGTGGATATTAAGGGTGAACCCATTGAAGTGGTGACCCATGGTCGCCATGATCCCTGTGTCGGTATTCGTGCAACCCCTATCTGTGAAGCCATGCTGGCACTGACGCTAGCCGACCACATGATGCGTTTTAAAGCGCAGTGTGGTGATGTGGTGTGTTCAACACCGGTGATACCTGCAGGTAAAGAATAATACCATCGCATGACGTGCGATGAACCATAACGGCGTATAAGCAAGACTCCATGTCGAATACTGTATCGCTCAAACATGACGTGCCTTACTGGCGTCTTTCCGGTTTTTACTGGGTTTACTTTGCATCCCTGGGTGTCATCGTTCCTTACTGGAGCCTGTACCTGCAGTCGCTGGATTTCGATGCAAAATCGATTAGCGAACTCATGGCCATACTCATGGCGACGAAAATTGTTGCCCCCTATCTCTGGAGCTGGATTGCAGACCACACCGGTCACTGCATGAAAATTATTCGCCTGGGCAGTGTGATTTCAAGCATTACCTTTATCGGCGTATTTATTGATTCCAGTTTCTGGTGGCTAGTGCTGGTGATGTTGCTGTTCAGTTTTTTCTGGAATGCAACCCTGCCACAGTTCGAAGCCAATACAATGAATCACCTGGGTGCAGATACGCATCGCTATAGTGTGGTGCGTTTATGGGGGTCGTTGGGTTTTGTGGTTGCGGTTATTTTAATCGGCAGCTTCCTCGATGATTTTGGTTATCAGCTCGTACCGATATCTGTTTTTATTTTATATGTGCTGATCAGTATATTCAGTTTTCTGGTGAAAGATGCCGCGCATAAAACGCAACAGACAGGCAGTGGCGCTATTTTCGAGGTGATTAAACAGCCACATGTTATGGCCCTGTTGCTGATCTGTTTTCTCGCGCAAATGAGTCACGGCCCGTACTACACGTTTTATTCTATTTATCTAAAACAGTTTGATTACAGCAGTACTACACTGGGCTGGTTATGGGCGCTTGGTGTGATTGCAGAAATTATTCTGTTTATGTTTATGCATCGACTTATGCCGCGCTTTGGACCCAGTCTTTTAATGTCGGTGGCGCTGTTACTGACCAGTATTCGCTGGTTGCTGATTGGCTATTTTGTTGATGATCTGGCGCTGGTGATTGTTGCGCAGTGTTTACATGCCGCAAGTTTTGGGCTATATCATGCCGTGGCCATTGAGCTGTTTCATCGCAATTTTAAAGGGCGCCTGCAGGGTAGAGGGCAGGCCTTGTATTCGGCCATCAGTTTTGGTGCGGGTGGTGCCGTAGGCACGTTAATTACCGGTGCTTACTGGGATGTATATTCTGCGGAACTGATTTTTGCCTGTGCATCGGCAGCGGCATTTATAGCGTTTCTGGTGTCGCTCAGGTTTAACTTGACGTTAGAAGGTCACAGCAGATAGCTTCGTGCCATAAGCTTTTATGTTGTGTGGCATAGCCATATATGCTGTATGTTTAATGTTGTTTTCATCACGGTGTTGTCGGTTACTTAATTTGAATGTTAATCTCGATAGCGATCTTAATGAGTAATAGAAGCTGCACCTATGATTTAACAATGAAAAAGGAATTAGAATAATGAAATTAAATACATTATTAATGATGTTTATTACACTGCTGGTCAGTGGTTGCGCAAGTATGTATCAACCATCTCAAAGTGTTCTTGAGATGAGCCACAAAATGACTAAGCAGGAAGCGGCGAAAGTTTTCTCGAATTTATTTGCTAATCCCCATAAAGTGGAAGGTGTTTGTAAGGGTAATGGTATAGGAGAGAGTCTAAGTATATTAAGCGACAGTAATATGTGGGAGTTAAACGAAAAATCTCCAGAAGTAAAATTAACCACCAGTAGTATTACGTTTAATGCTGAACAGATTGTCAGAACTTATAGTTCCAGTGGCAATATTGCAACGCAGGGTGCTGCGGGTCTGGTAACAACTACGAAGAGTAGCAATATTCCTTTCCGTAAAACGATTAAATTCACTGATTTAAAAACGATTACACTTAAGGCTGATACTGGAATGATGACTCGAAGATGTTATCGCCCAGACGGTCATACTGAAGTTATTGTTGATCTCAATCAGGGATTTGGCTTCTGGTTTGCATTAGTGTTGAAAAATGAAGATGTGGAACGTTTTGTAGCGGCTATTATGGTGCTGTCACCTGAGACATCGATACAAACGGGCTAAGCCGTCAATTAATATCTGGCGTATTGTTTTTTGAAAAAGCCAGGCTTATAAATAGCCTGGCTTTTTTTCGAGCTCTAAATTTGCATTGCTGGCTTAATGGTCGTGACCACAACCACCGGCGGCATGTACATGACCGTGGCTGAGTTCTTCTGCTGTGGCGTCACGCACATCCATTACATCTACGTCATAATGCAGAGTGACACCCGCCAGTGGTGGGTTGCCATCAATCGTAATGTCATCACCGTTAATTTCGCTAATGGTAATGAGTACTGGCTGGCCCACATCGCTTTCTGCCTGAAACTGCATACCCACTTCTACTTCTGCATCGCCAAATGCGCTGCGCGGAATGACCTGTGTAATCTGTGCGTTGTATTCACCATAGGCATCCTTCGGTTCAATAACCAGGCTGAATGAATCGCCCTTTTCCTTGTCATCCAGTGCCGTTTCAAGGCCGGGAATAATATTGTTGTGGCCATGCAGATAGGCAAAGCTGGCATCGCTAGACTGGTCAATGACCTCGCCTTTATCGTCTTTCAGAATGTAGTTAATCGTGATGACTTTATCGGCTGTGATTTTCATGTAGAGGGCCTGTAGGTTTGTTAAAGTAGTAAGTGGGCACATATTCTACATTATCTGGACTTTTCTTGCGCGATTCCGTCTTTTTGCGTTCAATAACCTTGCGTCGGGAGCTTGCTGTAGTAATCTGTGCGCTCTTTTGAGCTTAAAGATTGTTTATGCCAGATACACGACAGATGCAGGAATTCATGGCCTTTGCGCACACCCTCGCCGATGCGATTGCCGAGGTACATCGACGCTATTTTCGCCAGCCGGTTTCCACAGAATATAAGGACGACAGCAGTCCGGTGACGCAGTGTGATCGTGAATCTGAAGCAGTCATGCGAGAGCTGGTAATGCAGCATTACCCCGAGCATGGCATTCTTGGCGAAGAGTTTCCGCCACATCAGGCAGATGCAGAATTTGTCTGGATTATTGACCCGGTGGATGGCACCAAATATTTTATGACCGGACACCCGTTATTTGCATCCTTACTCTCGCTGGCGTACCAGGGTAAATTTATTCTCGGTGTGATCGATCAGGCGATTAGCGGTGAACGCTGGATAGGTGCCGATAATGTCGGAACCTTTCTTAACGGGCAGGTGGTGCAAACACGCAAGTGTCCTGCACTTGAACAGGCGATTATTGCGCGAGTCGGTTTTGAGTGGCATTCGGCGGGGCGAGATCATTATATCGACCGGGTGTGGAAGGCTACGCACTGGGCACAATGGGGGGTCGCTCCCTATGATTACGGGCTATTAGCCTCTGGTCATCTGGATATGGTGATTACTGCCGGGCCTCTGGTACATGATTTTGCGGCATTAGACCCGGTGATTCGCAATGCCGGCGGTATAATAAGTGACTGGTTTGGGCGCCCGTTGACGATTGATTCCCCCAATCACGTCATTGCGCTGGGAAATCCTGCATTACTGCCTGAAGCATTGAAAGTGCTGGCTTTTGACGAATGACCGAACCAGTTAATGTGAATTGAGACATGAGCTGCAATTTGAGGGGTAAAACTCAATTGCAATATAGAGCAGGCTAGCGCGTCCACATGGCCCGTGCTCTCGTTTTTTGTTGAAGTTTTTCTATCCTTTTTTGCAATCTGTTTAAAGAGCAAGTGTGACCTGTGAACAATCAATCCACAGATAACTTTAGAGCCGTTATATTACGTTCAGTGATGTTGATCGCAATGGCCTTCTCGGCGTTGTTTGGGTTAATGCATGATCTGGGTGCTAATGATATTGGCCCGATTCATTCAAAAGTTGATTATGTTTACTCGATTATAAGCGCCTTGCTGTTGCTGGCGTTATGGAAAAATAAAATAAGTTTCCACTGGGTCGCGATTCTGTTTCTTGGTACATCATTACTCACTTTTACATCAGCTCTAATATTTGTGCTGCATGATGAATTTAGAATTATCTGGTTCTACTTCCTTATTTATGTCACCTATATTGCACTGGGTTCACGTGCCGGAATGATTATGACAGTACTCACCCTGTTAATGATTATGAGCTGCGATCAACTACTGAATTTACAAATATCATCGCAATCGTTTGTAACGACGGTTTTAGGTTTATTGATAGCCAGTTTGCTAAGCCGAGTTTATACCGTGCAGATGGAGCGTTATGAAACGCAGTTGGAGAAGAAAAACCAGACACTGCAAACGACAGTGCAGGAACTGGATGTTGCGCTGAAAAAAGCCAATAGCGCCAATAAAACGAAAAGCCTCTTTCTGGCGAATATGAGTCATGAAATTCGCACCCCGATGAATGGCGTTATCGGCATGGCACAGGCGCTGGAAGGTACAGAACTGAATGAAGTGCAACAGTATTATCTACAGACGCTGAATAGCTCGGGAAAAAATCTGTTGCTGTTAATTGATGATCTGCTGGATATCTCTAAAGTTGAATCGGCAACACTTAAACTGAATATTGCACCATTTGAAACTTTTTCATGGATTACCGATATTCATAATGTCGTTGATCCACTGTTTGACGATAAGCAATGTGCTTTCATTACTGAGATAGATGATAGTTTGCCAAAAGTACTGATCGGTGATGAGACCCGATTGTTACAGATTATTGTTAATTTATTAAGTAATGCGGCTAAATTTACCGAGCAGGGTGAAGTCAGGTTGAGTATTCAGGGTGCGCTAAATAAGCATGGGCAATGTGATATTGATATAACCGTGAGTGATACAGGGAAAGGCATTCCGTCCTGCGAGCTTGAATCTATCTTTTATGCATTTCAGCAGGTGGCTGCAGAGAGAATTAAAAATAAGGGTGTTGGTCTGGGCCTGGCTATCTGTAAGCATTTATGCAAACTTATGCAGGGTAATCTGTCTGTTTCTTCTGAGCCGAATAAAGGTTCGGTATTTCGATTTAATGTCAGCCTGCCGGTGGCTGATGAGACAGTGATGCACGACCAGGACACCGATACCATAGACGTTTCTGCAGATTACAATTCAGTTACACAAGCTAGCTGGATGGTGTTGTTAGTCGATGATGATGCGATTAATCGTCTGGCAGCATCGACCCTGTTGCAACAGCAGGGGCATCAGGTGGTCGAAGCAGAAGATGGTGAACAGGCACTGCAAAAAATCCAGCAGCAGGTGTTTGACGTGGTGTTAATGGATATCCATATGCCGGTCATGGATGGTATTACAGCAACCCGGAAAATAAGAGAAAGCGCTACGAGTTATGCAAATATCCCCGTGATTGGTTTAACCGCAAGTGTGATGATTGAAGAAAAAGATAATTACCTGAAAGCCGGCATGAATGCTGTTGCTGAAAAGCCGATTATCATCGAGCGCCTGATTCGCCTTATTCAGCAACAGCTTGAATCTGCTTAGCGAACCACCTGCTTGCAGTGCGTATGCTGAAGTAATGTATTAACTAATAAATGCTAGGCGCTCGTATCGATATTACGACCGATTGTGGCCTGTTCGTTTGATTCTTCAGTAGCCGATGTGGTCGCAGGGCGAGCTGCATTCGTTTCGACTACGGGCCGCTCAGTTTCAGTGACCGCCTGTGCAGGTTTTTCAACTTTCGTTGCAGGGGTATAGAGTGCTGCAGACGCATTACCTGCAGGATCAATTGTCGCCATAGCATGTCTCCTTGTTGCTGATTGTCGCCAGTCAGATTTATTTTACGCTTATAGAAACTTAAATCTATAGCATCGCCATAGATATTCGCTATGACCTGCCGTTCTGTACTAAATTCAATAAAAATTTCTTATCGCCCGCGGCCACGTTGCTGTCTGCTGGGCTGGCGATGTAAAGCATTAAACATCCGTGTTCAATGCGGGGTGCTGCGGCCTAGCTGTCTTTTTTACAGCTGCTAAAGCCGATTATCGGATATAGAGGACAAAAGCCAATTGCACCGGTTAGCAACGGAATTAAACCGATCCAGCCCCAGGGCGTTTGTGGGCCAATAAATACCAGACTTAATATAATCAATCCGGCGACGACTCTTAATATTCTATCTATACCACCAACATTACACATAATTATTACCTTTTTCCGAGTGTGAAATTCTATAGGGTGAATTATGCCTGCAGGAAAATACAGCGTATGTGATGAAGTCACACAGGGTGCTCTAATTTAATAATAATGGAGCTGAAATCAGTTAAGTCGTCATCAGATCAGAGCATTGTCTGCAATATGCTGCATGCGTTGTGGCTCAAGTAATGTAATAGCGCCTCGTTGCAGGCTGAGCAGGCCCAGCTTTTCAAATTCCTTAAGCTGGCGACTGATCACTTCCCGGGCGCTGCCCAGTTCAGTTGCCAGAGCCTGATGAGTGATCTCAATCTGATCTGGATTGTTCTGATTTGTATTACTGGCGAGTTGTAATAAAACTCGGGCAAGGCGAACATCAATATGCCCAAAGCTTAAATCTTCTACGCGATGAATGACTTCAGAAAGTCGCCGGGCATACTGATCGAAAACAATTTCGCGAAAACGTTCGGACTGTTCCAGTCCAAGATTAAAATACTCGCGTGGAATGACCAGCGCCGTGGTTTCCGTTTCGGTAATGCCTTCGGCGGGGTAACTGTTCTGCGAAAATAAACAGGCTGTCGTAAGGGTGCAGGATTCTCCCTGCGTCACTCGATATAAAGTTACTTCACGGCCATTTTCAGCGCGACTAAATACTTTAACTGAGCCAGAAAGTACAAACAGATAGTTGCCGCAACTATCGCCCTGTTTAAATACCGTCTGATTTGCCGGGAGGGTCACTTGCTGGCAGTGTTGTTGAATGTCCTGCAGGCCGTTTTCTTCAAACACTGCTGAGAAAGGCGAATTCATTAACTTCGGTACCAGTGTTTGTTTAACACTTTAATGACTTTGTCGGGGTAAACCCAGCGCCCGAGGCTGCCATTGTAACGCGCCAGTGCGCGGCGAATATTGCCTTTTTCCATATCGAGATAATATTTAAGAATGGTACAGCCCATACGCAGGTTGGTGTCTATATCCATCAGGTTGTCATCTGCACGGCCAATTTCTTTTAGCCAGAAAGGCATCACCTGCATCAGACCCTGTGCCCCGGCCCGAGAAATTGCAAAGTGATCGAAGCGACTTTCTATGTCGATCACCGCAATCACCAGCTCCGGAGGCAGTTCTGCGCGACTGGCTTCACGGTGAATGCTGCGTAATAATTTGAGCCGTGTATCAATATTGTTGACGCGCTTACTCAGGCGATTCGACATATCCATGAGCCAGACTTCCGCATGAAAACGGTCGTCGAAACTATCGGCTTTTTCAATTGCCGTGATCAGTCGCTGGCGTAATCTGGGGTCAACTTCTGCTGCACTGGCCGGAGCCCTTTCTGGCGTATTGACAGGTGTCTGTGACTGGGCGATAGCCTGAACGGGCAGGCCTGAACAGAGGCCTGCTGCAGCCACATAGAACAGACTATATAAAAACTGTTTAAGCGGATTAAAACGATTTTTTCTGTCTGTCTTTGGCGGCATGCTCGGCATTATTTTTTGCTTAAAAGAAAATCCACGATTTCGTTCAGAGGAATATCCTGTGAAGATTCGTCGCTACGTCCCTTATATTCTATAGCATCTTTATCCAGACCTTTCTCGCCCAGTACCAAACGGTGTGGAATACCGATCAGTTCTATATTGGCCAGCATCGAACCCAGACGCTCTTTCTGATCAAACATCAGCACATCGAGGCCAGCGTCGGTGAGGGCCTTGTAAAGATGTTCAGTGGCTTCGGCGAGGCGTTCCGACTTCTGCATATTGATCGGCGCCAGCGCCACATCAAATGGTGCAATGGCCTGTGGCCAGATAATGCCGTTGTCATCGTTATTCTGCTCGATTGCAGCTGCGACAACACGAGATACACCAATGCCATAACAGCCCATGGTCATAATCTGGCTGGCACCGTTTTCATCTAATACCTTGGCCTGTAACTTCTCGCTGTATTTATCGCCCAGCTGGAAGATATGACCCACTTCAATACCGCGCACAATGGAAAGTGTGCCTTTTCCATCCGGACTCGCATCGCCTTCCACCACATTGCGAATATCCGCCGTTGTTGGCTCTGCCAGATCACGGCCCCAGTTCATGCCGCGCAGGTGTCTGCCATCATCGTTAGCACCACAGACAAAGTTGGCAACATGAGCAGCACTGTGATCAACGATCACTGTGATGTTGAGATCAGGCCCAACAGAACCCGGTGCGCAGCCGGCAACCGCTTTTACCTGCTCTTCTGAGGCAAAGCGAAGTGGTGCAGCCACCGCATCCAGTTGCTCGGCCTTAATTTCATTGAGTTCGTGATCGCCCCGTAATACCAGCGCTACCACGCTATTTTCTTCGCTGCCTTCAACCAGTAATGTTTTCAGGCATTGCTGAGCACTGATGCCTAGAAATTCCGAGACCTCTGCAATGCTGTGTTTGCCCGGTGTTTCTACAATGCTTTTTTCTTCAGTGGCGGCAGGGCGCTCGCCCTGTGGCTTCTGTGCTTCGGCCTTTTCAATATTGGCAGCGTAGTTTGAGCCAGTGGAGAAGGCGATGGCATCTTCACCCGAATCGGCCAGTACATGAAACTCATGTGAGCCGGTGCCGCCAATTGAGCCGGAGTCGGCCATTACCGGGCGGAAATCCAGACCAAAGCGGGTAAAGATACTGGTGTAAGCCTGATGCATGGCCTCATAGGTTTGTTGCAGTGATTCCTGATCCATATGGAATGAATAGGCATCTTTCATAATAAATTCGCGTGAGCGCATCACACCGAAACGTGGGCGAATCTCATCACGGAATTTGGTCTGAATCTGGTACCAGGTAATCGGTAGCTGCTTGTAGCTGGCCAGCTCGCGGCGTGCTAAATCGGTAATGATTTCTTCGTGAGTAGGGCCAAGGCAGAACTCACGGTTATGTCGATCATGCAGGCGTAGCAGCTCGGGGCCGTATTCTTCCCAGCGCCCCGACTCCTGCCACAGCTCGGCGGGCTGTACGCCGGGCATCAGTACTTCCAGCGCACCCACCTTTTCCATTTCGTCGCGCACAATATGCTCTACCTTACGCAGTACGCGAATACCCAGCGGCAGCCAGGTGTACATACCCGAGGCCAGGCGGCGAATCAGGCCAGCTCGCAGCATCAGCTGATGGCTAATAATTTCGGCGTCAGCCGGGGTTTCTTTCAGGGTAGATAAGGGAAATTGTGATACGCGCATGGTGGTTTCCGTGTGAATAGATAAAATGCCCACTTAACTATTCAGCTAACAAAAGAAGATAAGGCATAAAGATTGTTGGGGATTCTACAAAACTATTGCGGGGGCGTGAATAAGAATCTCGGTCTGATGCTGATGTCAGGTCTGTTAATCGTCCTGTTAAAAGGGCCGGTGGCGATGGCGAATCAGTCGGCTGACACTTTACAGGTATTACTGAGTGAGGCTAGAAACCGGCCATTGGGGCAGGCGACTGGATGGCTGAATTTACTGCATTACAAAATTAACCTGTGGGGAAGTCGGCAAAGTCAGGCAGATGATGCGGCTTTTTTTCTCTCCGCACAGGGGCACGACGACCCACAGGCAGAGCTTGAAGCCAGCCTGCGAGCCTTTTATGCAACACCCGAGGCCGGTGCAGAAGATAAACATGCGCAATGCCGATTTCCGGCGCGCCTGCACTGGCTGGATCAGCAGTTACACTTCCGCCAGCATCTGCCCCGGGTGCAATGTGCGGCTTTTGAGCAGTGGAAACAGCAATGGCAGGCAACAGATATCACGCTGTTATTTCCCGGTATGTATCTGAATAATCCCGCCTCCATGTTTGGCCATACGTTTATTCGCTTTGATATGGCTGGCAAAAGCCAGCTACTTAGCCCCACGTTAAGTTATGCCGCGGCGCATGATGAGAGCGATTCATTACTGGTATTTTCACTTAAAGGAATTTTTGGAGGTTATCGCGGGCGTTTTGCCATGCAGCCGTATTATGAAACGCTGCGTGATTACAGTGATATTGAGCAGCGGGATATCTGGGAATATCAGCTGAATCTGCTTCAGGCAGAAACTGCACAGTTAGTGCGACATTTGTGGGAAGTGAGTGGGGTGAGTTTTGATTATTATTTCTTTCGGGAAAATTGTGCGTTTCGTTTACTGGCCCTGCTTGATGTGGCGCGCGAAGGTATAAACATGAGCCTGAATTCGCATCCGTTTTATGCAATACCAGTAGATACGGTGCGCGATATTGAGCGGGCAGGCTTGATCGCCGAACGCAAATATCGGCCTGCAAAGCACAGTAAGATTTCGCACATGGCACAACAGATGAATGACGCTGCGAAAAACATCGCCTTTCAGTTGATAGATGGTGAAACCGAGATTGATGCGGTTGCAGAAAATAATACACCTATTGAACAGGTGAAAATATTTGAATTCACCGACGCGTTATTAAGCCAGCGTCAGCCACAAACGGCGCAACAGAAAAATTTAACCATGCGAGTGTTAAGTGCGCGTAGTCGCTTGCCAGAGATGAAAGAGTCTCATCAGTTTAACTACAGTGCAGAACCACCCGAATCATCACATCCTTCTGCACGCTGGCAACTGGCTACAGGTGAAGATGAAGGCGAATCGTTTTACGAGCTGGGCTTACGCCCAGGTTTCCATGATGATCTGGATTCGCCACAGGGATTCTCACAGGGCGTATCGATCAGTGCACTGGATACCCGCTTGAGATGGTATAAAGATAAACAGAAACTGGAGTTCGACAGGCTGAATGTTTTTTCCATACGTTCACTGGTATCTGTAGAGTCCTGGGCTACACCATTATCCAGAAAGATTTCACTGCAGATAAACAAGCGATGGATTAATAATGAAAAACAGCTTGTTTCTGAAATTCAGCCAGCTATAGGTTATGCAAAAAAAATAAAAGACATGATGTTTTATGGCCTGCTTAATGCCGAACTCGATTATGCAACTCAGCTGGATAAAAATTATGCAATGTATCTGGGATGGGAGTCAGGTTTTCTCTGGCATATGCATACCGGTCGCATGGGGGCTCAGTTTAGTATCAATTATCAGTCTCTTAAAAATATATCGGGAGAGCGGGGAGGTATCGAACGTTTCAATGCAGGTATGCAGACTGATTTAACAAAACAGCAGGCACTTCGAGTGGAGTATATTTCCGATATAAGGCAGATGCAGAGAACACAGCAGACACGCTTCAGTTACGCTTATTATTTCTAGCGTATTCCCTTTATTCAATACAATAAAAAGGGCAAGCCTGAAAAGGCTTGCCCTTTACTGAAAAACAGTTCGTTATTTATATAGCGACGATGTTTTCTGCTTGAGGTCCTTTTTGACCAGCTGTAACCGTAAATTCAACCTGCTGGCCTTCAGCTAATGTTTTAAAGCCTGAGCTAGTAATGGCGCTGAAGTGGGCAAACACATCTGGGCCTGATTTCTGTTCGATAAAGCCAAAACCCTTAGCTTCGTTAAACCATTTTACAGTACCTGTTGTTGTATTAGACATAATATTTTCCTGAATTAATAAAGTGACGCCTTTAATGAGGCATGAGCGGCATAAAAAATGAGACTGGAACTTATACACTTCAGAACGAGGTATTATGAATAAAACAGCGAAATGTAGAATGTAAATTAGAGGCTTTATTTCTAGCGAAATCAAGTCTACAGATTTATATAGTGAATAGATAGTTTTATTTAAAGTGATGCCTTGCTTTTCTTGTATGTGAACTCGATCAGTGTAGATCTATGCAATTATACTGCAAGACTATTGTTAGACGTCATTGTTCATTTCTTAATAATAGCGACATGAATGCCATGATTATCGTTGAAAATAGGTTGTATAGGCGGACGGCTATTTAACATTATTCATTACCTTAATGTTTAATCTGAATCTGAAGCTCAGACATTACACCCTGGTTAACCTGTATCAGCCCGCGTTTAGGTCGGTCTAAATCAATAATAATAAAAACGATTAAGGTGATCAGCAAAGATACCAGTATTATCGGTGCCACCATGCGTTTACCGCTTAACCCGGCGGAATATCCCATTATTCCGCCGGATGAAATAAAGACAATAAAGAGCAGAATAAGTACGACTTCAGGTACATGCATTTGAAGTAGTGCGTTTCTTTTTCCCTGAGCATCAATAACATCATTAAGCGATTTTACAAAAGCGCCTGTGGTCACTGGCCGTGGATCGATGTTTGTTGCAGCAATCGCCAGAGCCCATAATTCGCTTTGTAAAGTCGTGATTTTATTGTTGTAAGCATCACGCTCATCTTGTCTGGTAAGATCTAGCTTGCCAATAGATACGCGTAAATCGATGTATTCCTTAAATAAACGATTGGCCTGTTGCTGTTGTTCAGCAGGTAATAGCTGTATTCGTAATACCGCAGTGCCGATGGCATTAGCCTCATCAATCAGAGCCATGCTTCGGTTGTCATAACGTTGCATTGACATGCTGAAAGTGAAACCAAGCAACAGGGCTAATAAACCGAGTATGCTGGCCTGAATAGAGCCGGTGAGCGCTTTTACTTCATTATCAGTGCGAGACTGTACAAAGCGGCCAGCCCGGAAACCCAATTCATTGAATAGAACAATCGCAATAAAAAGTGTTATGGCTATTGCAATACTGCTGTATCCGTAAAGGAGTTCTTCTTCGTACATAACTATTACTTAATCTCGTATGTGCATGACTTGAAACTGAAGCCATTATTATGTGTATAGTAATGGAAGTGCTGTTGTTCAGGTAGCTAAATCATTACAGATGGCGCAAATGCTAAACAATTAAAAACGATAACTTATTCCAATCCCATACCAGAATAAATCACGTAATAGTTCATCATCTGCATAATGAACATTATCCCGGTTAATTGCCGAGCTATAGCTGGCGTATGCATAGGCTTCAATCGACTTTTTAATATGATACGAAAAGCTAGCGCGTATTTGAGCGTTATTTATTCCGTTATGCCCATTAGGTACATAACCACCATTGAACCCAAGAATGCCCTTCAGGCTCATCGATATATCATGAATCCGGTAAGATTTTTTAATGGCGAGTTCTGAAAATGCACCTTCGGTGTCATATGAGTAATAAAAAGTACCTAATAAATAAAAACGCTTATTATGAAAATAGGCAAGATCAAGGCTGATTTCATTGTCGTTAGTACGTGTTGCAGACTCTCGAGACTGGATTAGGTTGTATGCGACGAATGCATCGAGATTTTTGTGTAGTTTTGCGGCATAAATAATATTGAGATTTATTTCAGAATAATCTGTATCAATGCCCTCAGCGATCCAGGGTACAAAACTAAAATCACTATAAGTTAATTCGGTTGACAGAGAGTAAAGGCGCTTACCTGAAAGGTTATCGCGTCCTTCGGTAATATAGCGGCTTTCCCAGAGAAAATGAGCATGCCATTCGAACATGTTTTCCAATCTTGATCGTTTTGGGCTTTCAAGCTTGATATTGCCGCCCGCACCTATTTCTACATTCCTGGGATCTGAGTTATCGTTTGTCTGCGCTGTCGCTGTATTGAACAGACAGTGCAGGATAAAACTCATTGTAAAAACATTGTTTCTCTTTATTAATAAATGCATGTCAGGTGAGTTCTCTTTTTATTCTGGTGCTTTAGACAGCGGAGTAAATTGTCATGATGAATGACAACGGATGTATATAGAGTATCTGGTGGAGTATACGTTAGTTAACTGAGTATGTCGTAATCTAGCCGTTCAAAATTCCTGTTTTTTCCTGTTCTTCAGGGTGGACTTAATCAGTTTTCCAAAGTCTTTATCTTTCTTTCTTTTTTCAGAATAGGACATTTCATTAAAGGCTGCTTCATTTTTCATTTTTATATAGTTTCTGAACCGTTGTTCAGATAACCGATCATCGTTGATAGCAGCTAGTATGGCGCAACCTTTTTCATTGGTGTGTGAGCAGTTATTAAATTTGCAATTTTGTGCGAGTGCTAGAATGTCAGAAAATGTTTCGTCTATGCCTGAGTCAACTGACATATTACCCAGCTCGCGCATGCCGGGTGTATCTATTAGTAGTGCCCCATTGTCTAACTGGACAAGTTGTCGGCTGGTTGTGGTGTGTCGGCCTTTATTTTCCTTTTTGCTAACCGCTTTTGTTGCAAAGGTTTCTGTTCCAAAAATGCTGTTTAATAAAGTGGTTTTTCCAACACCGGATGAGCCGAGCAGACAGTAAGTGTGAGAAGCCTGTAGAGAGGCTTTGATCGTGTCAATGTTTTCACCATTCATACTGCTGAAAGCGATGACAGTACAATCCGGTGCTACGTTTAAAACGCTTTGCTTTATAGTATTTAGCTCATCTGCTGATACAAGGTCACTTTTACTTAATAAAACCACCGGCGTGATAGCAGCTTCATGAACCATCACCAGATAACGCTCAAGTCTTCTAAGGTTAAAGTTGTAATCGACAGACTGGATAATAAAAGCCACATCAATATTGGCTCCGATTAACTGAAAATCAACCAGTTTGCCGGGTGACTTTCTTTTTAAGAGGGTTTTTCGCGAAATCACGCCATGAATAATAGCGTGAGTATCATCATCATAAAAATCAGCATAAACCCAGTCGCCAGTCGTCGGTAAATCCGTTGTCGAATCGGTTGTATAAAGCAGATGACCCGATAGCTCAGCAAACACCTCGTCCGATCCCTTGCTTACCAGGTAGCTATCTTTGTGAACAGACACGACCCGCGCAACTTCATGGGTCGCGCTTTTTAGTGCGTCAATATGATCTTTGAACCAGGGGCTAAAGCCCAAACTTTCTAGCTTATTCATAGCGCGATTATATATCGTGTAGCTTTGACTTGGACGGTGTTATGGCTAGAGGAAAAGTTTATTGTCGAGAATACCAGGTTGCAGGGTCGAAGTGAAAGGCGTATATATTTATAAGCGATTTTGAATGAGGTGTTAGGCGTTGACTGTGTCATGTCTATTTAGAAACTGGTTTGTGCTCGCTTTTCTATAGTGGTACGTCAGAATCATCTGCACGTAACATGGCGTGGTTACTGTAATGATATGAGCGTAATGGGCCAAAAAACTGTTCATCAGATATCAGCAGGCCACGGTTCGGGCTGTATCACGCATTACAGATATTTAACTGAAAGTGACCTGAAAAGGGGGAATTGTCATGCAATATAGATCAGAACTCGAATCCACGATCACCGACATGGTGCAGAAAGGCCGCGGCATACTTGCCGCCGATGAAAGTGCGCCCACGATCGCCAGGCGCTTTAAGGCCATCGATGTTGAATCAACCGAAGAGCACCGCCGTGTCTGGCGCAGTTTGCTGCTTACTACCGAAGGACTGGGGGAATACATCAGCGGTACCATCCTGTTTGAAGAAACCCTGTTGCAAAAAACCGACGCAGGTCTGAGCGTACCGGAAGCGGCCTGGGCGCAGAAAATTGTTCCCGGTATTAAAGTTGATAAAGGTAAAATTCCGCTGGCGTTATCACCGGGCGATGAGATAACTCAGGGGCTGGACGGTCTGGCTGAACGACTGCGTACATACAAGGAACAGGGTGCGCGCTTTGCCAAGTGGCGCGAAGTTTATGGGATCGATCATCACGCACCGACGGCTCACGGGATTGAGGCTAATGCCGAAATGCTGGCGCGTTATGCGGCAGTTTGTCAGGAAGAAGGCCTGGTGCCCATTGTTGAACCAGAAGTACTGATGGACGGTAGCCACGATATCGAGCGCCACGCTGAAGTCACCGAGGCGGTACAGCATGCCGTGTTCCATGCCCTGCATAAACACAATGTAGTGCTCGAGCTAATGCTGCTAAAACCCAATATGGTGTTGCCGGGTAAAGCGTGTCGGCAAGCTCAGGCAGAGGAAGTCGCCGAGATGACGTTCAGTGTATTACGCCGTAGCGTACCTGCCGCTGTGCCCAGTATTAATTTCCTCTCCGGCGGGCAGGGGCCGGAAGAAGCCACCCGTAATCTGAATGCCATCAACCAGCTGGCGGTGCATGCGCCCTGGAATCTAAGTATTTCCTATGGCCGAGCGTTGCAGGAAACGGCATTGAAAGCCTGGAGTGGTAAAGCGGAAAATATAAAAGCTGCACAGCAGGCCTTGCTGAAACGTGCGCGACTTAATCATCTGGCGATGCTGGGAGACTATACGGAGTCGTTGGAATAGATTACCAGGCAATCATGATATGAGGTAAAACAGTAATCTAGTCATTTACTATTTATAGCCTGTTCTATATTGGCTATTACAGCAGGCTGTATGGTTAAGGAGGTTGATAAAATAGAAAAAGAATCAAGGGCCGGTGACAACGAAGACAGTTTTATATGTGAGATTCATTATCATGCCGTCACCGGCGCCCGTTTAACGTGGTTTAATGTTCTATCAATAATGCTAACTAGAAACAGTTACAATATGTGTTTTCTGTTGTGTAGGTCATCTACACTCACGCGGCCATTTTTTATGGTGTTGTATATGTGCTCAAATACTTTTCCCATCTTGTTCTTGTCATCACTAAGAAAGTAAGAGTGCCCTGTTGGAGTGTCGTATCTATTGTTGAAATTGTCGCAATCAATGGCATATACATTTGACTGAGTTTTTTTCATGTCTTCAGGGCCGGTATGGCCGAGTCGTCTGGAAGCTACCTTGTTTCTAAGGTTAGAGATTTTGCTTGAGCGTAAGGCCAGGTCATCCGATGCAAAATACACAGAGACATTTCTGGATGACTGACTAATCAATCGTCCGTCTTCATTTTCCTCGAGTGATTCATTGACAATATCGGCGGCCATAAGAATCGTGTTTCTGAATAAGAGCGGAACCCCATTTGCCAGATCGTATTTGTTCCAGGCCGAAAGGGTTTCTCTTAAAACTCTGTTTCCCATGGAATGGGCGAGAATATTGATGCGCTTAAGGCAGGGATTATCTGCGGGTTCCCTGTCTCGCCATTTCATAAAAAACTGCAATGCGCGAGCAAAAGAGAAGGCACTTAAATCGGCTGATTTCTGATCATCCCAGTAATCTTTGACAATTCCGGGGTCGTCATCACAGGGCCAGATAATGGCAACAACCTCGACCAGATCTTTTTCTTTGGCATCGAAATATTGCTGTAATTTTTCGGCGCGGGGAAAAATATCCGGTTCGGGCAGGTTAGAGAATCCATGTATAAAGAATAGTATCTGTTTAGCGTTACTTTCTTTAAGGCGGGACATAAGGCCATAGGCACCCAGCTCAATGTAGTTGTCCTTGCCAGTGCGTTCACAGCAGTAAATAGAATTGGAGGGTGCATTTTTTTTCAGGTCGAACTTGTAAGTTCTATTTTTTTTGGTGCGTATAGAACCCTGTGGTTCACGGTTGGTAATGAATAACATCATTAATTCTCCTTTTAATGTATCAAGTTGATTCAGGTATATATGCGGTATTGCCTGTGTTGAGTGCGGTATACGTTTGTTTTATGCGCATCAGTTATGAATACCATATTTGATGCCTGTTACTATTTATATTTTTCAGTTTATCGTTCGCGGCTTATATTTCCCAGCCCACCATAAAACTAAGCCAGTTTTCACCTTCATGCACCCAGTCTTTATCGCCAATACGATCCTGGCCATAAACGATACCAATATTAACGCCTCCCCAGTTCTGTACCAGTATTCCAAAAGCCAGAGTGATACCTGTCTGGTTAGTCGTTTCGGTGCCTTCGGTAACAGAAATTTGTGAGAGTCCACCCGCAATAAAGGGGGTGACTGGAATTCTAACTTCTGTAAACGGAATCTTGGGTTCAATACTGTAGCCCGCATAATAGCCAAGAGCTGCATCACCGGTCAGTGTTTTATCATCTGTGCGGTATTTGAATGGAACGATCAATGGTCCACTCACCGGGCCGCCTCTGGAAATAGATGTGGACTTAACAGTGGGCACACCATGAATCGTTTTCGGTAAAAAATAGTCTTCATCGGTGGTCACGGTGGAGCGTGTAATTGTGTTGTCGTCAGATTTGAAATTGTATAGCGTAACAAAGTTAATGACGTAGTAATTAGCATTAGTGGTATCAACAACCGTGAACTTCGATTCTTTAACCGCAATATGCTTTTGCGTGGTATCTCTGGCGAGTTCAATATTATGGACTGTTTTATGTAGTCGATAGACTTTGCCTTCTTCAAGCTCTTCTGCCAGAGCCAGGCAGCTAGTGAAGAGTGTGGTCATAAAACCGAGGTGCAGCAAACATAATTTCTTCATAATCTGATCCCTGTTGTGTAACGGATTATAAAAGATGAGTAGGGTAGGCAGTGATAGCTGACTGATGACATCCTGTCTACGCTTAATGAAGCTACATTAGCGCCGATTGAGCCGATATACAAGTCTATTTGGCTGACCTCTGGTCGCGTCGCTCAATCAGAGCATTTCACAGAAAGGTAGATTTAAAGCCTCAGGATCAGAAAGTATAAGCGTATGTGAGTGCAGGGTTTAGAGTGTCGTTAAATACTGATGTGGAGGAAGGTGCAGGTTGATTTCAAACCTTGTCATAAATATTCTGCATCGAAAGAACAGCCCGTGTGTAAATTTAATCATGACTGTATGATTCGCACAAAAAACAGGCACCACATACTGATTAGTATGGCTACACCAAATAAAAAGGCACGCATTCGGTGTTTTATAGTGTTGTGAGTTGTGTGAATGTAGCTGTGAATATACCTTGAAGCTACGAATGTCCAGGCCAGAACGATTTGTGCGGGTTCAACTTTTGCTGTGATAAACAGCATGACTGAAATCAGATAGAATAACATGGGTAAAGCCAGCAAGTTATCATAGTTATGGCTGACTTTTGCCAGATAATCTGGCAGTTTTCCACCTCTGTTTAAGGCATAGTATTTCGGGTTTATATCGCCACGTTTAACTGCGCTAAATCGAAGCTTGCCAAGCCACAGACCAATGCCGAATGTTAATGCGACCAGAGCAAAAACAGGGAATAAGATTGAGTGGGATTCCATTTCTGGCTCCTTAACTTTTGCTACACAGGGCCAGCGTAAGACTAAATATCTGATAGATATTATTTTTATTCCAGCGCCCAATCGTTATGGGGATAGTTTTTACTCTGTCTCTCAAAGGTTCCAGTCCCAGAATATCAGACCTGGATTCCCATTGCTAAAATAACGTATAAATTCGGCGTGCAGATCAATACTCCAACTATTGCGTTCCAGTTTATCAAATTCACATCATTCTCCGAATTGATGAAACGTAACAATGATGAAAATATACTGATTTAAAGGCCCTAAAATGTCCGCTGATCCCAGCCCCACATATGGCGCTCAGGGTTACTAAATTCTATATAGGTGCGCCGCGTCGTGATGCCGGTTTCTGTGAATATAAAATCACACAGGCGCGTTGAAAGGTCTGCAGTCATATTCTCTGGTAGTCCCAGGCTTTTTAGTTCGAGCAGCGCGCAGGGGTCGTTTTCGCCACCGAAGATCAGGCATTGTTCATCCTGTACATGCACCATGACATAGCTTTCGGGTTTACCTAATATATTGGCGACGGTGAGAGAGGCGGTTTCAGCTAATTGCTGTTTGTTTACGAGGGTAATATTCGTTTTTATAGTGAGTAGTGGCATGGCTGTTCTGATTATGTTGATACGTATTTTAAAGAGTACACAGTCTAACGGTTTTTATTGCCGCTATTCAATCTTCATTGGTATTAAAATATTGTATTTAAGTGCGTCTGTTGGGCGGATGCATTATTAGATGCAGGGCGCATTCTGTGCGGCTGAAGCAGTGGAGAATATAAAAGGGAATATTGCTATTCCCTTTTATATGTCGATTTTATTTCGTGTTAATTCTGCTGATACTGTGTTTTCACTAATATTAAAAGTTACTTATTTACAATGCTGTTTTACCATGTCATTTAGCTGTTTCATCTTTGCTTCTTTCTGTTCCTGCGACATGTAGGTTAAGTTGCCATTTTCATCTTTGCTGCGTATGCGACCAATTGATTGCATCGTGGCAAGATTTTTTCTGGCGCTAGCACAGGCAGCGAGTCGACGTTTTTTCTCTTCTTTGGTTTCGGGTTTTTTAGCATCCTTGTTAGCATCGTCAGGCTGTTTATTTGCCTGCGCTTCATTGGCTGCAGCGTCTTCTGTATTTGCTGTTTTGCTGCCAGGGCGTTTGTAGGTCGATGAGTTATCAGGCGCATATCGCTGTATATCCATTTTTTCTGCTTGTGCATCCGTGGGCCGTTGTTGCCCGTAATGTACATTGCCTTCTGCATCTACCCATTTATATATAGTTGCCGCGGCCTGATTGCAAAACAGTATAAAGAGTGTAAGAGTCAGGTTTTTAAAAAAGTGTCTACTTGATAAGGCTTTACTTATATTCATGTCGGTTTGCCTGATTGAGTTCTTATTACTTGATTTTATAGTAATTATAAACTGTTTTGTTGGCTGA
>Ga0316207_10002031_pt1 | contig 22085 bp, 22 predicted proteins | sample 6weekpyrite_MG_FD_204943 | JGI IMG/M metagenome (GOLD analysis project Ga0316207, IMG submission 204943) | Microbial mat bacterial communities from mineral coupon in-situ incubated in ocean water Damariscotta River, Maine, United States -... | ecosystem: Environmental > Aquatic > Marine >...
AACGAATTAATCATCAAGATTAATAACATAACAACCACCACCGCTTTAAGCGACATTGAAAGAAAAAACACATTTAATTGTTGCGAATAACGATTAACCAACCCAAACACGCTATCAATAATAAACAACACTACGAGCATGGGTGAAGCGATTAATACCATTAGCATAATGAAACGTGCAAATTCGGCTTCAAAAATACTCAGGCCTATTTTACTTAAATCAGGCATCACATCGCCAATAGGCCAAAAAATAAAACTTTCGATCAAGGCACCCACCAAAAACAATAATCCGCCTGCAGCCATGAAAGCAAAGTTGGCTAAACGCCCCAAAAACTCACCGGTTAATGATGTTTGTTGGCCGGTTAAGGGATCAACAACCTGTGCTATAGTTGCTCCAACTTGTGTGTCTATTATCTGGCCCGCTGCTTCAAATGCCCACAAAAACAAGCCAAACAATATGCCTATAGCCACCCCAATAACGGCTTCCTTTCCGAACAAAACAATCCAATCCATCACATGAAATGCCTCAACGGGGACAGCAGCTTGCATCACAATAGCAATTAGAGCAATCGCAACAAATATTGAGTTGCGTACCATTGCAGGAATTAATTCACCGGTAAAAATGGGCATCATTAAAAATGCCACAGCAACACGCGTGGTTGCTAATCCGACCAATAGAATCTGGTTTGATAAAGAAGAAAAGATCTCTGAAATTTCCATATTAGATTAACAACTTACCGCCTAACCAGTTGTGGAAATTCAAGAAAGAGCTGATCCGTAAAATGAAATAGTGAACCACCCATCATTGAGGCTGTGACAAAAATAGTTAATATTATGGCGAAAAGTTTAGCAGCGTATTGAAACGTCTGCTCTTGCAACTGAGTTGCGGCCTGAATAAAAGCAATCACTAAACCGACAATTGCAGCAATAACTACCGGCGGTCCTGATAGAATTAGCACAAACCAAAGCGCCTGCTGAGTTAACTGTAATGCCTCAGAACTGAACATACTATTGGTAAGAAAGCACGAGGCCGTGCGTAAGTTTAATCCAACCGTCCACTAACACAAAAAGCAAGAGCTTAAACGGTAAGGAGACTGTTGTTGGGGATAACATCATCATACCTAAGGCCATTAAAATATTCGCTACCACGAGATCAATGACAATGAACGGGAGAAAAATTAAGAAGCCTATCTGAAACGCCACGGCTAATTCGCTAATAGTAAATGCCGGAATGATGACTATAAAATCTCTGTCTGTTAGATCAGCGACCTCATCCTCGGGTAATGATTTGCGAACCGTGTTTAAGAAAAAAGCACGCTCCCTCGGTTGAGCATGTTTAATAAGAAATTCTCTCAATGGTTCTTTCGCTGCATTTGCGGCTTCGAGCATTGAAGTTGTGCTAGATGTAATATTTTCTAAATCAGCAACCTGTTTGCTCATCTCTTTCCCAACGGGATACATGACATATATTGTTAGAACCATAGCCAAACCATTAATGACCAAACTCGGTGGAACTTGCTGCAAACCAAGCGCATTACGTAATAAGCTCAATACCACAACCATTTTGGTGAATGATGTAAGCATCACCGCCACAAAAGGTGCTAACGCAACTAGGATAACGGTTATGAGCACAGATGCAGGCGAGAATTGCGTTAAATCCATTTAGACTATTTCACTCCTCATGCTTCTTAATAGCACACCGTAGCCATTTCCAATGGATACCAAGTCACCTTCTGCAAAACAAGTTTGAGAATTTTTTAAGCGTACTGAAAATCTTGCTATTATTTGACCTAAAGAAAAAACTGGCTTTTCCGCCCACCCCAAAAGTTTATCTACAGATATCAATAACGATGTTTTAAACAATACTTCAATTTCTTTATTTTCACTGGAATATTGAACATCGTTCGATACGTCATTTCGGTTCTTCGCGTCATAGTAGTCAAAAATAAAACGTTGCTGTGGAACATCAACTTCTGCAGAAAATACACTTAGCGGATCAGCAGAAAGCCTAACGTAGCAACGCCAAAACAGTTCGAAAGATTCAGGAATCAATAACATGCTGCCTTTTGACAATTTTTCCAATTGCTGGATCGAAACATCCACACTTGCCAAACTAACTTCACACGGCACTTCACTCCAAATCATAAGCGATGAAAGCTCAGGTTCTGGAGGCATTAAGCATTTAATAATCCCCATCGGGAGAGACAACTCTGCATTTGTCTCATCCTTATTTGAATTTAGGAATGTCAACTTTACTTTAATTCGATTGATATCCGTATCCAATGAAAATATCGGTGAAAAGTCCAAATCTATGCCAAGCCAATCTTCCAATAAACAGATTATTGATTCCGCACGACCTAACAACTGAGCTGAATGTAATAAATCTAAATCAGGATCTGTATTTATATTATGTGAAGAGTCATTCGCCAAAAAAGCCAATTCAATATTACCCAAAGATGTTAAAACACCAAATTTGACGGATACTGAAGATTCCACTTCAGTATCGATATTTTGGCTCACTTCGGGATTCTGTTCTAAATTTTCACTTAACATAAATTCCTCACTGAATCACTCTTATTCAACACAACCCGTCACCACCATTTTTATCATTTGTGGCAATGTTTTCGCTTCTAATTTTTTAATCAAACGAGCTCGATGCACCTCAACTGTCTTAATGCTAATACTAAGATTATCGGCGATTACTTTATTCAGTTTTCCGTCGACAACACCCGTTAAGACTTCACGTTCTCGTCGTGTCAATTTTGCATAACGTTGCTGATAAATTTCTCGCTTTTCCTCAATTTCTTCAGGCTCTGACTCTTTGCCCGTCAATTCTGAATCATTACCAGGATGCTTTTCACTGAATGCGACGTCTAATGCCGATTGAAGCACTTGATCATCAAACGGTTTTTCCAGGAAAGTCACTGCACCTTTTTTCATAGCTTCCACCGCAAGCGGTACTTCGCCATGCCCTGTCATATAAATTACCGGTGGATTTAACCCCCTATTACGTAAAGCATCATGTAGATCCAATCCTGACATTTCAGGCATCCGAACATCTAGCAAAACACAGGTTTTCTGTGTGGCATCGTTTACCGAACCATTTTTAGCTAGTGATTCAACAAGATGACTTAAAGCTAAGACCGGACTAGCAAAACTTTGGACTTGATATTCTGCCGATTCCAGCCACCATTGAGCTGACTTTCTAAACTCCGTATTATCATCAACGATGACTATTTGTTTTTGGACCATCACATTTTCCAGTTTCGTGATTACTAGTTTTCACTCATAGCCGGTAGGCTAACGTAGAATGTACATCCCTTGTCTTCATTCTTCGACATCCAAAGCTTTCCCTGGTGCATTTCTATAAACGAACGACAAATATTAAGTCCTACACCCATACCACTGGGTTTGGTTGAAACAAAGGGGACAAACAAATTATTTTCCGCCTCAATGGATAAGCCACAGCCAGAGTCTGCAATACTAATTTCCACTTGAGTTCCACTACGTTCCGCTCCTACTTTAATGAATTTATTCGCTTTCGAATTTTCTCGCATAGCATCAATTGCATTACGAATTAAATTAACAAAAACTTGCTGTAGCATAATTTCATCACCCTTAACCATAAGAGGCGAATTCGCACTATTCTTGTAACTTATCTCGATCCCCTCGCGTCGCATTTCCCAATCCAGCAATGAAATACTTGCTTTAGCTAATTCACCAAGATCTACGGACAAATGTTGCGGCTGTATAGATTGAGTATATGTTCGTACTCTGGAGATTATTTTTGACGAAAATAGCGCTTGATCAACCGCTCCATCGAGCGCATCAAGTATCTCTTCTGTTGCTCCGTCACCACGGCGTAGACGCAAATTTACACCACGTAATAAATTTGAGATAGTGCCTATAGGTTGATTTAATTCGTGCGCTAGTGTCGTCGCCATTTCACTTACTGATATCGCTCTTGACGTGAAAAGCAATTTTTCGCGATCTTCCAGGTGACGCTGAATAACACGCTCATGTTCTTTATTTTTTTCAAATCGTAGAATAATATTAGAACTTCTGGACTTAATCATTTGAACAGAATAATAATTCCCTTCGTTATCAAATATATTTTCTTGTTTAACTCCTTGAAGCTCTAATAATCCACTCTCAAATTCACCTAAATATTTTTCCAAGCCTACGAAGTTTACTGTTAACTCGCTTAAACCCTCGCCTTTAATCACAGCAGGAAATTGAGCCGAGAATTCCAATGAACACCATATTACTTCTGAACGTCGGACATCAACTTCTATAACAATATCGCGAAATTGATCAAACAGGGCATAGGCACTATTTTCTAAAGGAGAAATCACGCCTTCCTGATGACAATCTAAATCCTGCAAAGTATTGGCAGTCACATTAATCATGATTTGACCCAATAAGATAATGGCGTACTAGAAATAGCAATTTGCATAGAAAACTGATGTTGAAATAAACTCCAAAAACGTGAGGCTTCATTGACATTGACACATATATCTTTCCAAACACCCGGCAGCAAAGCTTTATTTCCCGTTCGAAACGATACGGTCAAACGAGAGAAATAAGCAGGCTGCACACGCAATTGCCATGAATGACTAATAGCTCGATCTTTATAACCTCGCACTGTTATCCATTTTTTAGTCCTATTAACTTCAGACCAATTGAGTACTCCAGAAAATTGAACAGCAACTCCAGAATCTTTGCTGCTTAGCCACAAAACATACACACATGCCTTATGCCCTCCTTTATCCGTCAAGGCCTCGGGGAACACCACAACAACTCGCTGCTTCTTGCGTATTTGATGAATCAAACCATGCTGTTTAGCTTGTACTAATACGAGGTTTATGTCTTTAAACAAATATTCTTGTTGTTTTAAATCAAATTTTTCAACGAAGTGAGACTCTTCGTTGACATTTTCTTCCGGCGTATATATTTCATTATTATAAACTTCCGCTTTACTACCACCTTGGGCTTCATCAGCATCATAATGAAGCATTCCTATTTTTTTATGTCGCAATTTGTTTATTACGTTTGAATGCAATGACGAAATGACATTAGGCAATACATTAAGATCCTTCACGGCAACCTTGCTTCCTGCCCCACCTAGCTCTCGTGACGAACCGTTTAAAGCAAGTGATTGATTGAGACTAGCAGCAGTTCCATTTTCCGATTTGCTCACTGGCGGTAGAGTAAGTGAGTGCAAACGGGTCGCATGTTCCACATTAGGCGTTTTTATAGCGACCGCGTCGTTCATCTTATTTTCAGCAACACTTTGCTCCCCTATCGATTTTGCTTCAGGCAATTGAGGTGGCAAGGAATTTGACAATCCAATCTCTATTGACATTAGCTAAACCCAATCTTACTCAAGTTAAATTCTCGTGACTAACCGCGATTTGTTCAACATTGTTACCTAGTTTTTCGAGACGAGCCCTAAGCTGACTAAGATGCAGCGACAACACTTTTTTGTCATTCCCATTAAACATTAAACCGAGAGACCAACATCCGTTTGCACCATGACCCGCTTTTAAAACAATTTGAGCCAAAGATAATTCGCTGTCTTGTAATGAAAAGCGCCAAACCTTATCACCGCTTAAAGACTTAGGCTGCCACCCCTGCTCTAACAAAGCAGAAAAGTCTTGCAATGTCATAAGCGACGAACTGACAAGCGATAAAGCACTTGACTCAACACCTGGTGGCGGCAACCATTGAGCAACCGACGTCTCCAACTGCGAATTAAAAATACGAAGTTCCTGTTCATCACTCAAATAGGTCTCTGAAATTGCAATACCAGATTGAGCGCCAACTTCCTTGTTATTTTTTTCTAGCGAAAGCTTACCTTCACTAACGACAATTTTTCCTTCAATTCCCTCTATATCATCAGAGGATACTGCTTTTCTATTTTCCAAAACAGGACATTGCCCTTGAGAAGCTTGATGTTCAGCGTTTTCCTTACTACCACTTTGTTCATCTTTTGGCTCACGCAGTTGACGTAAAATACGTTCAAAATCCTCAGTATCAGCTTGCCTGCCAGAAGCTTCGGTTTCGACCGGAGAAGATAAAGCTAGCTTGGGCATGACAGTAGTAGAATCAATCATCACAATCCCTCTCTACTTAACATTGATATCTCCTCAATTTCTGATTCCAAACGATTTTCGTTAAAAAGCTGCATGCTTAATTTTGCTTTCTTTACTAAACCTTGTATCCTTGTCTCATGGACCCGAGCACGTAACCACAATCGTCGCTTTTCAATGACTTCTCTATCCGCTTGTTTTAATTCAGCCACATCATCTTTTAACCAATATTCATCGCGCTCCAAATCGTGTTCAAGCCAACACTGTCGCGCATTAGCAAAACCCGAAAACCGAACCAGTTCAACAACACCGTGTCTAGTACGAAATTCTTTGAGCATATCGAGTTGAGCACGCATATGTTCAATTCTCGCTTGACGCTTCAACAGAGCTACTTGAATCTTTTTGAATTTTATTTGACTTTCACGATACACTTCTTCAGCAGTGGCAATACGTATTCTTTGCAGTTTAAGTAATTTTTCTAGATTAGGTACCGTATATTGCTTATTGCTCATCAAATTAAGTCCTGTAATTGCGCAATGGTTGTCGTTAAGGGCGTCGTTTCATGGGGGTGCTGACGCAGTAAACTGTTAATTGCGTGAAGCTTTTCTATGGCTTCATCTGCAATGGGATCGCTTCCCTTTTCATATTCGCCAACTTGTAACAAAAACTCTATTTCTGCATGTTTTGCTAATAATGCACGCAGGTGGACAGCTGCCTGTTGATGAGCCAAATCTGTAACTCGTGAAAAAATTCGACTAATACTACTTAACACGTCAATCGCAGGATAATGTCCGGCTTGCGCGAGACTTCGAGATAAAATGATATGCCCGTCGAGTATTGAGCGCACTTCTTCAGCAATAGGATCTGTGCTGTCTTCATCCTCACTCAATACGGTATAAAACGCGGTAATCGAACCTTTATCATCATTCCCCGTACGTTCAAATAATCTGGGTAATTCTGCAAATACCGATGGTGGAAATCCTCGTCGAGCAGGTGACTCTCCAGCCGACAAACCAATTTCCCGTAAGGCTCGTGCGAAGCGAGTTACTGAATCCATTAAAAGCAAAACATGCTTACCTTGCGACCGAAAACCTTCGGCAATCGCGGTAGCGGTTTGGGCTGCTCGCACACGTTCCATTGCTGGTCGATCAGATGTAGCAACTATTACTACCGACCGTCGTAATCCATCTTCTCCCAAACTATCTTCTAAAAATTCTTTAACCTCGCGCCCTCGCTCACCAATTAGCGCGATTACATTGATATCTGCAGTAGACTGTCGCGCTAACATGCCGAGCAAAGTCGATTTACCACCACCCGCTGTTGCAAACACACCCACTCGCTGGCCAACACCTACCGTCAATAAAGCATCAATTGCTCGTACTCCAGAGCTAAACGGTGTATTTATGGTTTTTCGACTAAGAGGATTGGGTGCTTCCGCATAAATTGACTGCTCTGATAAATTGCCTTCAATTTTATTTTCATCTATGGCTAATCCAAAACAGTCAACAACACGTCCTAACAAAGGGTCTCCAAAAGCTACTGTTGATCGTTCTTGCATAACTTCGACTTCAGCATCTGCTGCTATTCCTTGAAGATTTCCCAACGGTAACAAAACCGACTGATCATTGCTAAAGCCCACAACTTCAGCAAATATACTTTCACCAGAAATACGATCTATAATTCGACATTGCTGACCAATACGTGCGTGAACTCCACTCACATGAATACTTGTTCCAATAGCTCGTACGATTTTGCCTCTTTGCCTAACTGCACGCGTACCTCGCAATACGGAAGAGATACGCTGGTCTATGGAAGACTCCTGACTAACATCTATATTCATAGAAATAACTGCTCTCTCATACATTCGTTCCCGGAGCCAGTTCTTTACTTAATATCTTTTCCAGGCGATTGAGCTGGTCTTTTAGGCCCGCCACAGTATGCCCATGATCTGTACTCAGTGTACAATCAAATGGATCCAAAGATTCGTCGGTTCTAATTTCAATATGTAGTGATTTTCCTTGTAAGACTGAATCTGGTGAATTTAAGCGTGAATTAACAGTCTCTACAACATCTGGATGCACCCATAATTTTAATGAGCTGCCTGGCACCAAATCACTGGCCGCGGTGTGCGCGAGATTTGCCACCATTTCTGAGGCGCCAATTTCACCTGCAACTTTACGTACTACTTGCACTGCCAATCTAGCCACCGAGCCCTGCAATGCCATGCGTTGTTGATGTGCATTTTCAGTTAATGAAGTTAGCCTATCAGCAATTTCATCTCTACCAGCTTGGATTCCAGCAACTCTACCTGCTTCAAAAGCTTGTTCAAATGCCCGCTGCTTAGCATCGTTCAAATCACTTTCTACTTCACCTAAATATTTTTCTGCTTGAAACGCCAAATCTACCGCATTATTCACGGACTGAATTTCATTGGTATCCAACACTAATTGATCAGTTGCAATGGAGACAGAGGGGTCGCGATATAAAGTTATATATGTCATACCATCTCCTCTACTTGATCATTTGATTCAATAAGTGATAACGATTCTTGCATCAAGGTTTCTGCGACAACTATGGGTAAAACTCCAGATGGCTCAGACACGAGATAGGCCATTCTTTCACGAAGGCATTGATGCGGAATACTACAAAGCAAAACACTTGCGCCAGCTGCCAATAACGAATCTCGGAGATTTACATCATTAGGAAAATCCAGCACAGCGTTCGGCATTTCTTCAAGTGACATAATTTGCTGGAACAATTCCATTCCAATAATGGTCTGCACTTCTTCAACACGTGTCGACTCAATCCACAGGCGCACGGCTGGTGCTGTAAACACAGAACCAGCAACTAATGCTAGTCTCTCGATTCTAGTCGGAGACCAATGACACCACTCTGGCACATCAAGTAACATCTGCCAATTTAGGGGTTCTTCAGAAGTAGTATCAAATGATGATCCCTCGAGAAAACCAGCAGATAACATTCGTTTCATACGCTGTTGTCGAAGAATGGTATTTGGAATTTTATCCACGCTCACTATTCTCTCCCGTTAATACTAGACTTGCCGTTTTTTGTTTTTTCCTTCGCATTAACATCCATATACCAATGACAACAACCAGTAGAACAGATATTCCACCACCCACCATCATTTCAGCGTTTGTTAGAATGGGCCGCGCTTGAAATTTGTCTGTATTCTTCGGTACTGATTTTAACATTGGCTCCGTTGCAAACATTGCCACGGTGACATTTTCGTATGGCAATCCTTCTATGCCATTTACTACAAGCGATTTAATTTGACTGAGACTTCCTGACAAATCTACCTCTCGCCGATGCTTGATAAATACCGAAGCAGACGATGATTTGACAGTTTCACTTAGTGGGTTTTGCTCTGGAACTGCTAAATGGACTCGTGCCATAATTACGCCATCAATACTTGTGATCGTATCACTGATTTCTTGTGACAAAGCGTAGATTAGACGCGCATGCTCTTCCAATGGCGAAGATACAAATCCTTCTTTCTTAAATACGTTACCAAGACTATCAAACTCATCTCGCGGGTAACCATTCGTACGTAGATGCTCAACCGCATCAGCAAAATAGCGATTTGAAATATTGACCGAAAAAAGCCCTTTACCTAAATCTTTCTTTTCAGCTGGCAGCCCAGCCACCTGAAGTACAGCGACCATCTCGTTAACTTGTTTCTCCGACAGTTCCGAGTACAATGCTTGACTATTACAGCCACCTAACATCAATAACGAAGTAAAGATAATACTTAATCTCGCCATAATAAACTTCTTAACTTTGCTGTCTAAATAATTGCTGCAAGCCATCCGATGTTCGATTTGCAACATTAGATGTCAATTGACAATGAAACATAAATTCCTGGCTACGCACCGTTAACATAATCATTTCACCTGGTGTTAATTCATTGTCAGAAGCTGCTACTTCAGTTGCAAATTGAGAAATTTCCACCGCTTCGGCATTAATAAACTCTAAGGGCTTTGCCACCATCAATGCTGCTTCGGAAGATTCCGATATTTTTTCTGGAGCTGCCATTAATTGACTCTCTGCGGCAGCTAACGAAGCTTCAAAAGAAGATAAGTCCGTAAGCGATACATTGTATCCTGCCTGCAAAGACGGCGACTCGACACTCAAGGGAACTTGGGAATTCACTACTGTTGGTATTGTACTATCAGTCATTGCTATTTCACCTTGCTTTTTCTTTATTGATACGAAAGCAATTAAATAATTCAGGGTTACGTGCCGAGCAAATTACGTCGACACATAACTCGAATTTTCATTATGTCATTAGAAAAATTACAACCAACGCTTTTACTGCTTACGCGCCATAGTTTCTAATGCTGTACCCACGCTTGTTAATGAAGTATGGGAACTGTTGGAAATAAAGCCCATTTTCAGCGACTCAGCGGTGAGTGTTGTAATTGAGGATGGCGTATCTGCGCCACCACCAATATCTGTCGCCAATGTTTCAATACGATTTGCCTGACTATCGAGCGTCTTCCCCCAAGCATCTGCCATTGCTTCAAACCAACTTGAGCTAGACTTATTTGAATTGCTCGCACCAGAAGCTGGTGTTGCTGCCAATACATTTAACTGACTTATGGTATTACTCATTTTTGTGTATCCCCCTATAACGCAACATGAAAATAAAAATACGCTAGAATTCTAGCGTGGTTACCTCGCCCCTCTTATCCAGCATTACTTGCTGTTTAGAAATGGCAGATATCTTATGTCCTGAGGGCATCATTGCCCCCACAAAATAACGAGCGCCGTCAACAGTAATCAGGTATGCTGGATTACCAGGCACTACCGAGGCTACACGCTTGCCTGGATCATCGACGATTACTTCTGGCTCGAGTTTCACCGCCGGTTCTTCATTCTCCGCAATGATTTCGAGCAAACCCTTAATATCCTGTTTTGCAATTTCAACTATCCTTGATAGCTGTTGCGTGTTCGTTTCTTCTGTATTCACTTGAACAATCCCAGGACCTAAATGTTGAACCTCGGCTTTAACACCATTAACTCGGTATATTTCTTCTACCGAATCTAATAACTGCTCCTTAATTGATATTTGTAAGTTAACTAAAACATCCATTCTTTCCGTAATTTTCTCAAGCAATATGTGCTCAACTTTTGTATCAAGATTACCTTTAATGAGAAATTTTCCACGATTACCTTCTACTACTTCAAGCTGACTAAACCCAGCCATTTCCAGTTGTTTGGAAATATCATTTGCGACTTCGGCCTGAGTTTTAACAAGCTGTGGAATTTTTCCGTTATTTGCTTTCACTATGACAAAACCTACTCCGATTGAAAACAACAACACCCCCAGCAGCGCAATACTCCTCCATCTTCCAAATGAAGAGGTTTCTTTCAAAGCGTCTGTAGTCGATGAAACCAATATTTCTTCATTTTTTGCTTCACTGGAGATTGTCTCCTTAAGTGCTTTCCAACGATCTTCGTTACGAACTCCGTACGCAACAGATGCGCTTCCTATGTTAAATGGTGTATAGGGCACTAAATTAACAACATCGTTTATTGAGTACTGAACGCCCTTTACTTCGATATTGCCTGACAATATTTCAATTTGTGCAAAATCTCCCAAAACGGTAAAGCGAATACGTTGTCCTTCGTACGCATCCCTTAGTACGATATCTCCATCTAAGTCGCTACCAACAATAACACTCTGATTATTTTTTATTTCCGCACGCGCACCATTTTGCTCACCCTCCAGTATGTAAAGTTCCATAGGTTTCGCGTTTATCATGTATACTTTGCCTCTTTATCTAGCTCTCGAAATCAAAGAACGCTTCGTTTGCTGATTCAATTTGTGATTTCTTAAACACCTTGTTTTCATTTTTCTTGTTATTTTCTTCATTGATTTTTTGACTAAACCCTGCTTTTGGTGAGTTAATTATTTGATCTGCATAGGCAATACTCTCACTCATTTTTGGTGCAAGCCGAGGCGAAATCAAAAACAATCGTTCGATATGACCAACTCGAGTTTCTTCATATCGAAACAACTCTCCTAACCAGGGAATATCGCCCAGAACGGGCACTTTAACCACGGTATCTTCCGAAATTTCTCGAACCATTCCACCGATTAATAAACTCTCTCCCGCTTGAATAAGCGCTTGGGTATTAATAGTAGAATTCTCAACGATGGGAATTTGATCCACAGATTGCTGCGTAATATTACCGTCCTCTATCGCAACCATTAATTTTATCCAGTCTTCCTCATTGTTATTAAACACATGAGGCTTAACTCGCAACAAAGTACCTGCAGATATATTAAACAAATCAACTTCACGTTCGCCGGCAACACGAACATAAACAGTAGAATTAACATTAAATGTTGCTTCAACATTTGAAAGTGTCATAACTTGAGGCCTCGATACTATTGATGCAGCACCTTCTGTTTCAAGAGCATTTATTCTTGCCACAAAATTATCACTCCCTCCGAGCACCAGCGATATAAAACCACCTCTACCAATAGGCGTTGAGTTTGAATCCGCATTAAGGCGCGTATCGGTACTATCACCACGTCCGAACAATGCTTCATTTCCTCCTCCTGCCCATCGCCAGTTAATCCCTAACTCCTTCATCCGGTCCGTATCAATATCAATTATTGTTGCTTCGATTTCTAATGACTGAGGCTCCACATCAAGTGATTCAATTAGTTTTTCGTAATGCGACATACGTTCAAAAGTATCTCGTACAATGACAGCATTCAATCTTGGATCTGCTTCAATCCTTACCTCACTCATACCATTTGTAGGCAATTCTTTTTTTCTATTATTTACTCGAACTTGACCGCTAATATCATCAGCATTAGAAGCCATATTGATTTTTTCCTCATCAGTAAATATTCCTAATGTTTCTTGATTACCGGAACCTATTAAGCCTTTACCACGCAATTTTTGTAACCTTGATATAGACAACGAATCATGTACAGCATGCCGTGAGCTTGTTTGAGGAGACGACGAAAATAGAGAACGCAGTATGCTGGCTACACCGGGTATAATGGTTTTTCGTCCCGCCGCATTGATCGTCACATCCTGGGCCCAGGCATACTGAAGATAAAAAACCTTAAACCCCAATGGAGGTTGTGCAGCTTGCGCATTTTGCGCTGAACGTACCAACTCCTCAACTAACAAGGTAAATCTAGCTACACCGGTAACCACCAAACTTCCGTCTGATGTTGTATGCAGCGTATTGCTTCTATCAGGTAGCTTCATCTCGTCTGCACTACGCATAACTCTTAACGCTATTTCTGGCGCGATAGAAATAATTTTTCTTGTAACATCATTTGCCAAATATACATACACAACAGCCCCATCATGATAGGTCACCAAGCCAAATGCACGCTTGATATCACGCAACACTTTCCTCGCAGAACCTTGAAAGTCTCCATTCACTACACCCGTAACTGCCGTATCTACCGAAACAGGCAAATCAAGCTGTCCGAAAAAATTTTGCATAAACACATCGATAGGCTGTTCACGCACAGTTAAATGGACTTTTTTAGACAACTTGGGAATATTTGCTGCCCACCCAACTGACATAAAGATTGATAAAGAAAACATGACAATCAAAACCCCAGTCAGTCTCCGCAACTTCAATTTATACACGCAGATAATTCCCTATTATTTTCATTATTATATAAATTGCCTTTCCGCAATTTAATTAGACTAACAACTCAACCTTAACTTAAGGCTCATATACGACATTCCAATTAAGCAATTGCGAGTTTTCCTACATCTGGCAACGTCACACTCTCAGCTACATCCAATTTTAACGTTGACATCAGTTCGTTATATGAGAGCACTGGCAAATCAAAATGATCTTGCTCAATAATTTTTCTTATATGTCGCCTCAAATCAGCTGTTGTAATAACTACCATTGGTTCATGACGCTTAACTGCGGCCGCCAGAACATCTAATATTTTTTTAGCATCCTCAGGATTTAACGCCAATTGGGGTACGCCTGCCGTTACTCGAACGGCTTGCCTCAGTGCCTCCTCAAGTTCTGGCACTAAAATTATTGCGCGCAGCGCACCATTTGGCGCATATCGATGACTAATTTGCCGTTTTAACGACATGCGAGCATATTCAGTTAATGTGAACGCATCTTTTTCTCGTTGACCTGCATCCGCAATCGCTTCGAGTACACCCCGCAAATTTCTAATTGGTACTTCTTCTTCAACCAATACACGAAATATTTCTGCCACACGCTGCATTGGAACTGCACGTAAAACTTCTTTGACAACCTCCGGGTAATCCCCACTCGCACGAGCTAGTAGTGCGCTTGTTTCTTGTATTCCCACAAATAATGCTGCTTGCCGACGCAAGGACCTATGCACAATATCCAATAACGCTTCGATAGATTCGATGTCAGACATATCTCCATCTACGATAGGAACTTCATACGCTAACAAGCACCAGCCATCATGCGGCCTTCCATGCCAATAAACATTGATTTTCGGCAAGGGTAATCCCAAGCGAATTTGAAAATCATCCAGCACATCATCAAGACCTTGCATTAATACCGAGCCAGAATCTTCATAAGCCACATGTTGGGGTAATTGCAATAATAGGGGAACTGCAGGTTTTTCTTCTGGCAATGCTGTCGATTTTATTTGAGGTACCACATTTTCTTTTCGCTGCATAACAACCTCAAATGCAGGCTTGGACAATTCATCGATATGTTTTCGAACTGTCGGCGTTCTAATCAAGCCCAATACAAATAACGCGATACCTATCAGTAGAAAAACTACACCGGGAAAACCAGGCACTAAAGCGAGAAGCCAACAAATCCCACCCGCAACTACCATGATACGGGGCTTCTCAGTCAATTGTTTTTGAATTGAATCGCCGAGGTGCTTATCTTTTTCTTCGTCTGTTGCTCGAGTAACTATCAATCCCGCTGCCATAGCGCCCAATAAAGCGGGAATCTGTGCAACCATTCCATCCCCAATGGTAAGTATTGAATACTTGACCATAGCTGCACTCATATCCATTCCTTGCTGCAACACTCCCACGCCCAAGCCGCCAAGTAGATTTATAATAATGATGATAATTCCTGCAATAGCATCACCTTTTACAAATTTCATAGCGCCATCTAAACTACCGTGCAGTTTGCTTTCTTGCTCTAATTCACGACGTTTACTTCTTGCTTCATCTTTATCAAGCAATCCAGAACGGAGATCAGAGTCTATAGACAATTGCTTCCCAGGCATCGCATCCAGAGAAAATCGAGCAGAGACCTCCGCCACCCGCTCCGCACCTTTTGCAATGACAATAAACTGAACTACAGTGATAATAAGAAATACAACTAGACCAACAACCAGATTACCTCCAGCCACCAATTCGCCAAAGGTATCAATAATTCTACCGGCTTCACCCTCGAGCAAAATCATACGAGTCGTTGCAATGGATAACGCCAAACGAAATAAAGTACTAATTAATAATACACTGGGAAAAACAGAGAATTGTAACGGCGACGAAATATAGATAGCTACAAGTATTAACATTAACCCAAATGCAATATTTGCAGCAACCAATAGATCAATCATTACCGCAGGCAATGGCAACACCATTAAGGCAATAATTGCAACAACTCCAAGCACCAAAAGTAAATCACTATATCGAGATAATATACCTTCAGATTTTTCGTTTGCTGTTTTAAAATATGCAGGCAAACTCACCTTAGCTTCTCTACTCACTCAACCACCCTATTATTAATATATTTCTTGAGCTTCTAGATCCACAAATTATATTTTTTTTAATTTTAAATAATAATCTGTTACTGCTTGTACATAGTTTATTGTTTCACTATATGGTGGCACAGTGCCACCATATTTAAGTACCGCGCCCTCGCCGGCATTATAGGCAGCCAGTACTAACGAGAGGTTATTCCCAAACTTTTTCTGAAGGAGTTTTAAATACGCACAACTCACATATAAATTCAGCAATGGTTCATGTAAATCCCTTTCAGGCTGATCAACTCCAAACCGTCTCGCCGTATTAGGCATTATTTGCATTAAACCCCGCGCACCAACGGGCGATATCGCATTCGGATTATGTCTCGATTCTATATGCGCTATGGCGTGTAATAAAATAGGATCGATATTGTACTGCCACGCAACCATGTGCATTTCTCGAGCAAGCTCTTGCGCCCTATCACCAATATTGCTGACAACACGCGACAGCCTTTGTTTCATTTTTAAATTAGGAATTACGGAGTTGCGTTGTTCCAACTGAAAATAATTTACTGATTTATCAGCTTTAGGTTTTTTATCGTTTTTATCTCCTGCACGCCTTAACTTCGAATCGTTAGAATTCAACTTTCCATGACGAAAATCATTCCCATATGAGACATAATTGCAATCTTTTAACGCATATGAAAACTTCTGCACCGCATAATTACTGACTGACACGAGTGAACCGTCAACAATTGTACATACCGCTGCCGCACTTTTACTAATACTAAATATTAAAAAAAGTATCAGAATAGCAATTAAACAAAAGCGATCGAATACAGAATTTAACCTTAATTTACGACACATCCAATTGCTTAGGCACTTATTCATCCATAAAAATAGCAGCGTGTGCAAATGTTAGTTAACATTCACATTGCTAGCTATACCATAAAAATTTAAAATTGAAATTACAGCGAAATACAGCTCGACAACTGTACTGATATTTAATACGACTAGAACTGGAATAAAGATGTGAAATCAACTTTTTCATTTTTATTTTCACTTTTATTATTTCGTATAACTTCATTGTGCAAAAAACTTTGATCCTCGTCAAACATTTAGATAATTTTTTAAAATAATATACTGTCGCATTAATGCAACAAATAAATTTAAAACAAGCCGCAACCAGCATACAATTAATAGCTAAGTTACACTAATATTTACAATTTTTTCGACAAATGACACCATTGCCCCATAATTTCAATTTCTATAAAAACTTTGACTTTTATACTATTTTTTTAAATTAGTTTTTACATATCTAATACTTGTTTCAATCAATTCAAGCATTTTTCAGCGATTCATAAAATAGATTCTAACTTTCGTTCGACTTTTTTCATACATATAGCATGTCGTTATAAAACTACAAATAAATATAAAAATATTTGGACGAGCCTAGCCAAAAGTTTCATGATTTTAACATTCACAAGATCATTTTTACGTGCATTCTTAATACATATATTTATCTAAATATAAATAAAACACACTTTATGAGATGCAAGATTTTTAAAAAATAGAATTAAAGATTAGTAAATTGATTATATACTTTACAATGAGAACCGATACGCTGGTTAAAAATAACACCCAGAAAATTTAATTTAAATTTTAAAAATTAAAGAATGGGATCAAACTCTGATACCAATTGACTGAAATTAAACATACACAGGACTTGCTAATGTGGAACATATTTAAAAGTAGACCAGTTCTTTCAGAAGAAGATACGCATTTTCAAGTTGAATGCTATAAATGGTTACTTACACATTTCGGCGGAGCTGCATTTTATAAACATACACAATTAGTTCTCCCTAATAAGGAGTTTTTTCCTGATCAAGTCGATTCAGTAGAAAACGCAGCTGAATCTGTGTTTAAGCAAGTCAAGTTCTTAGCTGGACTTTCTGACTGGCCATGTAAATTAGTGGTACAAGAAGATGACCCAAACTTATTAGTCGCCCCAACTATTGTGGTACAAAATGTTGAGCACAATCCTTTAGGTACATTTTCAACTAATAAAAACAATGAAGTGATTATAACTTATAACCCAAAAGTGGTTTCGAACCCAACTCAAATGGTTGCCACTTTTGTACACGAATTATCACACTATTTAACGAGTTGCGCACAAGAGCCACCCCCTGGAGGCTGGGATAATTGGGAGTTTGCAACTGATATCGGAGCAACATTCCTTGGATTTGGAATTTTCCAAGCAAACTCAGCTTTTAATTTCACTCAATATTCAGATGTAGGTACTCATGGTTGGAAAACATCTGGAGGGGGCTATCTATCGGAAGCTGAACATAGTCATGCGCTTGCCATTTTCTTGCTTCTCAAAGATATATCACCAGAGATCGCATACCCTCATTGTGATACTAACATCAAAGCATTACTAAAAGCTGCTATAAAAGACATTGAAAAATCAACTATGATTAATGATCTTAAAAAGATAGAGTATGTATCAAAAAATACATAATTAAGATAAATAATCATGAGCGGGAATTAACCAGGCAGTACAAACACCACAACTAAACCGACCACCAATATAAGAACCGGTTCATTCTTCAACCGGCTTATTGAAGCGCGCTTCTGTTTGGTTAAATTCCACCAAGCTCCCCATACGAAAAAAGCATAAAAACTTATAGATAAAAAAAGATGCACAATTACCACGGTAAGAAGGACGCCCCCAAAAAATCAAGTCTGACCCCTAATTAAACAAGGAGATAATATGAAATTTGTAGAACTCAGTGAGGAAGAAATCATTACAATTGTAAGGCCATTAGCGGAACATACTGAAAACTCATGGAATTTGAAGAGCTACGATAATTTTTGTCGCTATCTTATTGGGGATAAATCTGGTCATCAGTTTCCTGAAGACGAATTCAATAAACAAATAGAAGAAAATTACGACATGTACGGTAGACACACTATATCTAAAATGGTGACACTACATCGGAATCCGAAAAATTTGATTGTTTTATGGGAAGTAGATTTTGAAAAACGAAAAGAACCAGGCCTACTTATGTATCAATTTGAAGAATACGAAGATAAGATATTAATTAGTGGTTGCTCATATCATACGTAACATAAATAATATGCTACATTGGAGGTAGCAAATCAGCTTTATGGAAAATTCATTAACAACATCTTGCTCTTGAACAAGGTTGTCAAAGATAATTTATACAATTTTTGCAAACTACATTCAGTTAATGTACAGCTAGTAAGCCATTTAAAAAAGACTGAACAGAATCTAATACAAATAACACCTCAACCGAACCAACCACTAATATAAGAAACAGTCAATTCTTCAACCGGTCTTTTGAAAAGTGCTTATGTTTGCTTAAATTCCGCCAAATGAAAAAAGTAGATAAACAACAAAACTACAGAAAATCATAAACGAAAACAAAGTAAGATCCAGCCTTAGATGTTAATCATGAAGGAATAGAAAAAATCAACTTAATTGATGCTTTTATACATTCCATATAATAAAAAGACTAATTCAAATTTACTCGGGATAAAGCATTCTAACTGCCTTATCCCGAGAGTTTATGGTTTCCTACATCAACCTTTATTCAAATGCGGTATCTTTAACACTCAAACTATCAAAGTAACCCCTGCCATCTGTATTGTTGGCTTGAAATTTGAAAAATACCTGCGTTGCCCCACTCGGCGCCGTAAATACCGACTCATATTTTTCAAATGTACCATTAGCCGTCACCCAAGCAAATGAATCTGTCGTGCCCACTTGATTGCCGTCGCTGTCTTGCCAGCTCACCTGAAAATAAAAACTACCGGTTGTTATATCCTGAACACTGAGCCAGCCCGTAAAACGATACTCATTACCCTCTGTAATCGATACTGTTTGATGCCCACCCGGCCAGGAAGTAGGATTCCCCACCAATTCAATAGCGTTGGCACCCAAGTGTACTACACCAGATTGCACAGAACCCACACCTTGCCAGCCAGTTTTATCGCCAGTTTCAAACCCTGGGTTGGTGAGTAAGTTGCTACCCGGTGGTGGTGTCTCGTCGAATGCGGTATCTACAATACTCAAGCTATCAATGTAACCGGTGCCATCTGTTTCGTTGGCTTGAATTTTAAAAAATACCTGCGTTGCCCCACTTGGCGCCGTAAATACCGACTCATATTTTTCAAATGCACCATTAGCCGTCACCCAAGCAAAGGTATCGGTCGCACCCACTTGATTGCCGAAATCATCTTGCCAATTTACTTGAAAATAAAAACTGCCCGTCGTTAAACCTTGTACTCTGAGCCAGCTTGTAAAGCGATAACTGTTACCTCCAGTAATCGCTACTGTTTGATGAACGCCCGGCCAGGATGAGGGATCACCCGTTAAGGCAATAGCATTTGCTCCTGAGTGTACAATGGCAGATTGCACGGTACCTACACCTTGCCAACCGGTTTTGTCACCTGTTTCAAACCCCGAGTTAATCAGTAAGTTGTCACCCGGTGGTGGTGTCTCATCGAACGCAGTATCTACAATACTCAAGCTATCAATGTAACCGGTGCCATCTGTATTGTTCGCTTGGATTTTAAAAAATACCTGCGTTGCCCCACTCGGCGCCGTAAATACCGACTCATATTTTTCAAATGTACTGTTAGCCGTCACCCAAGCAAAGGTATCGGTCGCACCCAATTGATTGCCGTTATTATCTTGCCAACTCACTTGATAATAAAAACTACCTGTCGTCAAGCCCTGAACATTGAGCCAGCTTGTAAAGCGGTAACTATTACCCTCAGTAATCGCTACCGTTTGATGCACACCCGGCCAAGATAAGGGATCACCCGTTAAGGCAATAGCATTTGCTCCTGAGTGTACAACGGCAGATTGAACTGTACCCACACCTTCCCAACCAGTTTTATCACCGGTTTCGAATCCTGGGTTAGTTAGCAAGTTCTGTGATGCTCCTGACGTGAGCAACCAATACTCATTCTCATCCGGTCCGTTCACAATATTTTTCAATGCTCTAACTAAAACTTGACCATTTTCATTTATCGAATAAGCATCTACGATAACGAAACCAGGTTTACCACTAGCGTAGTCGTTTAAATCATACATTTGGCCATTTTCGTAAATAAATGCATGCCCTTCACCGTTGGAAGTCTGTGATCTACCAACGATTTGACCTGCATTATTAATGGCTCGTGCAACACTTTCCGTTCCACCCAGTGTACCAATATCTTCTAAAGCGCCACCTATGTTACTGCTCTGCCATTTAAACGCCCGAATACGATTGCTTGAATCCGTTGCTCGGCCAACTACTAAACCACTGTCATTAATGTCATATCCTTCACTATAATCGCCACCGGAAAGCGTACCACCAAATTGAAGATTACCCTCGATTGTGCCATCTTCCTTCCAGATGTACACCCGCATTTCAGAGGCACCAGCGCCAATAAGTGCTCCACCCGTGACTTCTGTACTCTCGTTAATAGCATGCGCACGCGACGACTGACCTGTTCCACCAATATATCTGGACTGGTTAAACGGAGAGAGCTTCACTAAGCCATGCATGAGACCATCCTGAGGACCCCCACCACCATTGGTAATACCATACCCAACAACTGTACCACCTTCGTTGATATCTTGAATTTGTGATTGACCAAACCCAGAATATAAACTTAAATTTCTCTTAATATCTCCAGTATATTGGCCATTAGCATCCGTCAACCATGACATACCTTGCTCTTCATAAGATTCTACTCCTGCAAGACTAATATGAGAGGAACCAGCGGCTGTACCATTGTTATTTATGGCGACAACTCTACTCTCACACGTAGTAGCATCTGATATTCCATCACCATTAGTGTCTCTGCATGCGGGGTAACTGCGAATGCTTGGTAGATACATCGGTAAACTATGTAATACCCCGCTTTTCCAGACAGCAGCTTGACCGGTGATTGCACCCCTAATGAGTGAATATGGTGAGTTAGCTAGATCGGTTTGACCAGCGATATGCCCCAAATCATTAAGCGTTGGAAACTCGCTTTGATAATAACCATAAGGAAATGTTAGACCTCTTGACAAGGTGTTGTGATATATCGACTGGGTTACTTCGGCACCCGGCATAGGATTCTCATCAACCGTATAAGTTGATACCGCTGACGCTAAGCCAGTAGAAAACGTTAAAGCAACTGCTAAGCTCAATTGCTTATAGTTATTGTTATCTAACAAATTATATCCTCCAAAATATTATAATAATGTGAATT
>Ga0316207_10002032_pt1 | contig 22085 bp, 21 predicted proteins | sample 6weekpyrite_MG_FD_204943 | JGI IMG/M metagenome (GOLD analysis project Ga0316207, IMG submission 204943) | Microbial mat bacterial communities from mineral coupon in-situ incubated in ocean water Damariscotta River, Maine, United States -... | ecosystem: Environmental > Aquatic > Marine >...
GTGTGCTTCGTTGCGGTGACAACAGCCAAACTCAGCAAACCGGATTGGCAGATCGCGGTAGCTTTTGATGCCTTGATTGAAAACCTGAACATGCGCAGGGCAGTTCATTGGTTTCAAGGCCATTAGCTTGGCGTCGCCCGATACGACAGGTGCATCTTCTTCGATTGATGGAACTTCGTCCGGTACAACAAACATATTCTCGCGGAACTTGGCCCAGTGGCCAGATTTTTCCCAGAACTTACTATCTAGAAGCTGCGGTGTTTTAATTTCCTGATAGCCGTGTTCTTGCAAACGCGAGCGGATGTACTTTTCCATCTGGAGCCACATGGTATAGCCTTGTGGATGCCAGAAAACTGAACCTTGTGCTTCTTCTTGCAAGTGGAAGAGGTCCATCTCGCGGCCAAGCTTGCGGTGGTCACGTTTTTCAGCCTCTTCAAGGCGGTGCAGGTATGCTTTCAGCTCTTTTTTATCGGTCCAGCATGTGCCGTAGATGCGTGTTAGCATCTCGTTTTTACTATCGCCGCGCCAATAAGCACCCGCAACTTTCATCAATTTAAAGGCGTCGCCGAGTTTGCCTGTTGATGGCAGGTGTGGCCCTCGGCAAAGGTCTAGCCAGTCGCCTTGGCGGTAGATGGTAATATCATCACTGCCGGGCAAATCGGCAATGATCTCAGCTTTATAGGCTTCACCAATTTTTTTGAAATATGCGATAGCTTCATCGCGGTCCCATACTTCTCGCACGATTTCTTCGTTACGTTTGACGATCTCATGCATGCGTTTTTCAATGACGGTGAGATCATCTTCGGTAAAAGGCTTATCTCGAGCGAAATCATAAAAGAAGCCATCTTCAATATTGGGGCCGATGGTAACCTGCGTGCCCGGGAAAAGCTCTTGAACTGCTTCGGCCATTATGTGGGCGCAGTCGTGGCGTAAGATATCAAGCGCATCTTCACTGTCACGTTTGGTGACAATAGACACATCGCTATCGGCATTTATCTCGCGGGATAAATCCCATGTTTCACCATTTACCTTAATAGCAAGCGCGGCCTTTAGAAGACCGGGGCCAATATCAGCCGCGAGCGTGGTGCCGGTAACCGGGCCATCAAACGTGCGTACGCTGCCATCTGGCAGGCGCAGGTTGACCGGGTTATGTGCACTGGAATTTTCGCTCATGGTTCTCTTGTCCCTTTAAGGTCCGTAGTAAACTAAAAAAATGTGAACTCGCGAGTTACCGGGAGCAGCACCGGAAGTCAAGAAAACTGGTGCTTTTAGGTGTCCCAGAAGTTGATTTTATTTTTAATCGCTTGATTTTCGCCGCATACACCTTTTAATTGCACAAATAATACTTTGGGGGAAATCATGAGCTTTACAGATATTGCAGACGGTACCGGTACGCCTAAAAACCAAAATGAAACTGATCAATCAAATTTAAGAAAAGACGTAGAAGATTTTGAATTCACGGGTGAAGCTTCAGAAATGTGGCCTATCATCCTTAAAAATTTGGTCTTCAATGTTTTGACATTATCGCTTTATCGCTTTTGGGGGCGCACAAGCATCAGAAATTACATCTGGAAAAATGTACGCTTTAAAGGTGACCCACTAGAATATTTAGGGACTGGTGCCGAGTTGTTTACCGGTTTTATAATAGCCTTGTTTGTGATTTTTTTGCCTTTGCTTGGAATAGGCTTTTGGGGTCAAACTCTATTGTTACAGGGTAGTGGCTTTGGTGTTCTTTTTATCTTGATCGCATATATGACATTACTATTTTTGTTGCCTCTTGGCATTTTCCGGGCACAAAAATATCGTCTGTCCCGAACCCGTTGGCGTGGTATTCGCGGTGCCTTGATAGGCAACGGTGTAGATTATGCCAGTGCAACACTTGGTTATTATTTGTTGATAGGCCTCACTGGAGGTTTGGCGTACCCATACGTTGAAAATAAGTTATGGGGGAAGATGACCAATAAAACACGTTTTGGTGACGGTGAATTTTCATATAATGCACCCTCAGGCCCTTTATATGGGGGCTTTTTGGTTTATTTTGGAATGTCTTTGATTGGCATCGTGCTCTTTTTTATGATTTCTGGTGTGTCTACTATGTCAGCTAGTGGTGGTACACCAACCGTCGCTATCAGCAGTTTTTTCTTTGGTTACCTAACACTCATTCTTTGTATGGGGTTTGGGTATGCGGTTTACCTACACAGACAGCTCGTCCACTTTTGGGGCAATATGAAATATCAAAATTGTCACTTTGGTTTTAAGGGTGGGCTTGGCGATATGATAAAGCTTTACGTGGGCAACGCCTTTTTATTCACAGTTACTCTTGGTTTAGCTTATCCTATAACGCAGATGCGGTTTGCTCGCTATGTAATGCAGAGCCTTAAAATGTACGGCGACCTTGACCTCACGGCAATTGCCCAAACCAGCGAAGAAGAACCCAGCTACGGTGAGGGCCTTGCCGAAGGTTTTGATATGGGCACCATATAACTCATGCGCGTTTCTGCCCGTTTTTTTGACGGTAGTAGCCTAGAGGCAAAAGATATCCATGTGGTTTTTTCTGGAGGCCGCGTGGATCTTTTTGATACGCAAGACGTGTGTTTTTCTGACTATACCAATGATGATTTTATTCTGCGTTACGCTGACAAGTATGGTGACCGTATTGATCTTGGGGTCGTGGGCGAGAAAGATATAAGGATTATTTTTGAGGCTACTGGCATCCGAAGCCTGGTGGGTGGATTTTTGCCGCAGGTTGAAGGGGCTGTACACGGCGATGACTGGAAAGCAGCTACAATAGTATCTGCCGGTTTAGTTGGAATAATCTTAGTATTGGGAATACTAGTCTGGCAGTTAGAACGGATTGTACCAGCCTTGGTGCCCGATGATACTGCCCGTAATTTTGGCGCTGGGCTAGCAGATGGATACGTTGAGCTTCTTGGAGGGCGTTGTAGCAGTGGGGCTGGTGAGGAGGCACTTCAGAAGATGGTTGCGCGACTCACGAAGAATAACACCGAATTGGACTTGCGTGTGCAGGTTGTAAACCATGAACTTTCAAACGCTTTTGCAATGCCTGGTGGTCAGGTTGTTTTGTTTGATGGTTTAATTCAAGAGGCTTCTTCTGCTGAGGAGGTTGCTGGTGTTTTGGCACATGAAATAGGTCATGAAAAATACAAGCACGCCATGCGGGGTATAACGCGGTCTATAGGTATTGACATTTTTGGTTCGATTTTCGCGGGTAGCGAGGTGACAGAAATTTCAAAGCAACTTATTATTCTTGGTCATAGCCGTTCGATGGAAACAGAAGCTGATCAAATAGCCATCAAAATATTGCAGAGTGCGGAAATATCGCCCATCCCGCTTGCAGGGTTTTTTGATAGGGTTAGCGAAGCAGAAAGTAATGTTGTTGATATTGATTTGGCAAAAGTGGCTAGTTTTTTTTCTACACATCCTGAAAGTCATGTGCGCGCGGAAACTATGCGTAATGCTGGCGGTACAACGGTACGCCCTGTTTTGTCAAAGGCTGAATGGCAGGCGATGAAATCCATGTGTGACACTTCGAAACCTAGATGATGCAAGGTGCATCTATGAGCATTAACTGATTTCTTCTTTGCTGCGAGGTATAAGCCTTTTTCACATCAGATTTCCAAGCCAAAAAATCAGTCTATTGTATCGAAAAATAACCTTTAAGGGCAATTGTTGGTTGTTTGATGCAAAAGCTGTTTTTAGGATGCGGCGATCAACAGGAGGTCTTTGATGAGTTCACAGTCTATATATGATGCACCGCACGGCACTAAAATTGCCTATAATCGGCTAAAGGGTAAAAGCCCTGGAGTTGTATTTCTTGGCGGCTTTATGAGCGATAAGGAAGGCGGCAAAGCGTTAGCGTTAGAGGCTTTGTGTCGCAAAGAAGGACGTGCATTTGTAAGGTTTGATTATCAAGGCCACGGCCAAAGCTCGGGCAAGTTTTCAGATGGCACGATAGGTTTGTGGGCGAAGGATGCGATTGCTGTGATTGATGCCCTTACAGAGGGCCCGCAAGTGTTGGTTGGCTCTTCTATGGGGGGGTGGATTTCTATGTTGGTGGCAAAGGCACGCCCTGCACGTATAAAGGGCTTTGTCGGGATTGCAGCAGCGCCTGATTTTACTGTGCGCATGTGGCAGGATGAATTTGATGATGCCATACGGGCTGAGGTCCTAGCAAAGGGCTACATGGAGCGCCCCTGTGATTACGGCGATGACCCTTACACAATCACCAAGGCGTTGATTGATGATGGCTGGCGAAACCGCGTTATTGCGGGGCCATTGCATCTTGATATGCCGGTACGGCTTATTCAGGGTACAGAAGATGCTGATGTACCGTGGCAAACAGCACAGAAGATAGCAGGTGTGTTAACAAGCGATGATGTGGAAGTGATATTGGTGCCAGGCGGTGACCATAGGCTGTCTCGTGATATTGATTTGAAGCGTCTTTGCCGCATTGTGAGTGAAATAACCGCGGATTTAGGGGCTTAATCAATGGCGGGGAAATATTCCAAACTAAACCGTAAACAGATTTTCGAATTTTTCGAACGTCTCGCTGAAGACAACCCCAATCCAGAAGGCGAATTGGACTATGTGAATGAATTCACACTTCTGGTTGCGGTGGTATTATCGGCGCAAGCTACGGATGTCGGTGTGAATAAAGCGACAAAGAACCTATGGCCGGTGGCAGACACACCTGAAAAAATGTATGCACTCGGTGTGGATGGCTTGAAGCAGTATATCAAGACTATTGGGCTTTATAATTCGAAGGCTGAGAATGTCATCAAGCTTTGCCGTGATTTGATTGATAAGCATGATAGCAAAGTGCCAGAAACCCGAGAGGAACTACAGGCGCTTGCAGGAGTAGGTCGAAAAACGGCCAATGTGGTTTTGAACATTGCTTTTGGCCAACCTACATGTGCTGTTGATACGCATATCTTTAGGGTTTCGAATCGTACGGGTCTTGCGCCGGGCAAGAATGTTGATAAAGTTGAGGACGCCTTGATGAAGGTGATCCCCAAGCCATTTGCATTGCATGCGCACCACTGGTTAATCTTGCTTGGGCGATATATTTGCAAGGCTCGTAAACCTGATTGTGTTAAATGTAAGCTCACTGATATTTGCCTTTATAAAGAGAAGACGCTTTGAGCTGCTACGCGGTTCAAAAATCCGATATGCTCTTTTAAAGGCCTGTGTTTGCTCTAGTTTATTGGTAAACCTTAGAGGGAAGCACTCATGCGTATATTGAAGTATCTGGTTCTAGTGATATTAGCACTTGCCACTTTTATGGTGGCCCGCACGGTTTTGGTGTTGCCATCGGCTGAACCTGTAAAGCTTCAGATGCCCGAAACAATACCTTCTGAGCTAGACCGCATTGCCAATAATCTCTCAATGGCGATTACTTATAAAACAATTAGCCATGGGCTTAATGTTCCTCCTGATGATGTGGCTTTTAGAGGATTCCGTGAATTCCTAAGTGCAACATATCCGTTGGCGCATACAGCAATGGAACGTGAGACTATCAATGATTATTCGTTGATGTATCGCTGGCCTTCCAATGGGATATCAAACAGGAAGCCCATAGCATTTTTGGCACATATGGATGTTGTGCCTGTGCCTGCGCACGGCTTGAATGATTGGCAGCATGATCCGTATGCTGGGGTGATTGATGATGAAGGCGTCTTGTGGGGGCGCGGTGCTATGGATGATAAAGGCATTTTGATCTCCATGATGGAGGCAGTGGAACGTTTGATTAGCACTGGTTTTGCGCCAGACCGCGACATCTATTTTTTGTTTGGCCATGATGAAGAGCTTGGCGGCGATAAGGGTGCGGCCGTGATGGCTTCTATGCTTAAGGAGCGCGGCATACATTTGGCGTGGGCAGTTGATGAAGGCTCTGCGATGGTTGAAGGAGCAATTCCCGGTGTGCAGTCTCCTGTTGCATTGATCTCATTGGGTGAAAAAGGTTCAGTTTCACTGAAGTTTTCAGCCGAAGATGAAGGTGGGCATTCATCTGCCCCGAAGGGGTTCACAGCTGCAAGTTTGGCTGCGCGTGCAGGGTATTTGGTGATGGAAAACCCTTATCCTTTAGTACTTGATGAATATTTAGAGGCTTTCATTACATCGGTCGCCCCTGAAATGGACTTCTCGAAACGCATTGCAATTGCCAACCTGTGGGCAACAAGGCCGTTATTGACAGACCAACTTGCCCAGAACCCAACAATTGCTGCTTTCATGCATACGACCACGGCCTTTACGATGATGAAATCAGGCACTAAAACCAACATCCTGCCACAGTACGGCGAAGCGGTTGTGAACTATCGTATTCATCCGCGTGATACGGTGGCGGGTGTGGTTGAGCGTGCAAAAGAATTAGTTGGTGATGCGCGTATTAAGGTTGCTCAGCTTGGTGGGCGCGAGGCAACAAGCATGTCTTCTACCAGCGGTGAAGGATACTTAATGCTGGCAGAAACTATTGCCGAAACTTTTGGCCCAATCCCAACAGCACCCACTTTAACTGTGCAAGGCACTGATGCTCGGCACTACACAGGCGTAGCTGATGATGTTTATCGTTTCATGCCTTTCGTTTTTCAGCCTGATGACTTGAAACGAATCCACGGCACGAACGAGTCTATTAGAGTCGATGCACTGGCAGCCCAAGTGGTGTTTTTTGAGAATTTGATAAAAAAAGCGGCTAACTAAATCAAGCAACGCTCTTGAAAAACATCATGAAAACAATGCGGGCGTTTTCGGGGCAATCTCCAAACCCGGGGCCTGCATCATGCCACTGTTGAGGGCGAAAAAGTACAAGCCGATTAAAGCGCATTGGTGCACGCATTATGGATTCCCATTTGCTGAGATCATTTGTGTGTGGCCATAAAATTTTATCCCACATTTCTTTTACACTGGAAACTCCTAGCTTGGCGAAATCACTTTGTTCCAAAGGCGCATGGTCGGTTCCTGTTGGGATATGACGAAAAAAATCTGTACCGCCTTCACAGTCTTCAGGCTTGCTGAGATACAGCATTCCTGACCAATGAGCATCGTCAATATGCACGCTTGCTGTACCCTTGTCTCCTTTCATTGCCATTCGGAACTTGCAATGTGCTGTGCCTGTAGCAGGGCGTAACGCTTCGCCTACAAGGGTTGATATACGGTTTGTCAGACCGTTAATTTGTTGTGGAAATTTGGAGTTTCTACCGGGGAAGTAGGTGTCTTCTTCCATGCTTGGATATTCCTGTGCGAGGGCCAGATCGCGTAATTGATGTGGATTATCCAGAAAGTCATCAATAATAATTAGCTTTTGCATCATAGTTTTAGCCCCGGTCATTTTTATTTGTGTGCCACGCTAGGCGAAGGTGCTGGGGTATTCAATAGCTTTATCTGGCCAATTTATCTTCTAGGGCAAACAGTTCTTCATGTGAGCATATTCCATAAACACCAGTGTGTTTTTCGTGTTATTAGGGCAAGCTTCTTTGTGCGTTTCCTTAAAGCCCAATGAACGATAGACATGACGGGCTCGTTCATTGTCTTCATAAACATCAAGCCATATTGTAGCTTCTTTGCATGCCTTAAATGAAGCGAGTACATCTTTCATAAAAGCTTTGCCAACGCCTTTGCCTGGTGTAGCTATAACCACCCGTCTCCATTCTATACGGCCATCTTCATTATCTTTCAAAATTGCGTATCCAAGTGATTTGTCATTTGAGTCTTTTGCGATCAAATAATGAAACTGTGTATTGGTAAGGTTCTGCTGGTGTGTTGCATTGTCCCATCGGTGGATATATTCATTTTTTGGATTGGCCTCTTGGCGGGAAATGAAATTGATATCTGCAGGGATGGCGCGGCGAAAGTAAGCATAACTCGACATTGTTTGTTCCCATAAAGTAAAATATGTAGCGGTAATTATTTCACTCCTTGCATCGTCAGTGAAATAGTTTTTAGCGACCTAAATGGAAAAGGGCATAGAGATCAATATGGTTGAATTGCACCCACAATTACAGAAAGACACTGTTCATTTAGTACGGTTAGAACTTTCCGATGTATATTTACAAACGGATGCTAATTATCCTTGGCTTGTACTTGTGCCACAGCTTGAAGGCGCGCGTGAAATCCATAAATTATCACCTGAGGACCAACAGCAATTAATGAAAGAAATTTCATTCGTGTCTGAACGGTTGGAAGCACTTACAGGCGCAGATAAAATGAATGTGGCGATGCTTGGGAATATGGTGCCCCAGCTTCACATTCATATCGTCGCCCGTTTTATCGGGGACCCAGCATGGCCCGGACCGATATGGGGCATTGTTGAACGCAAGCCTTATGGAGTGGCGGCTCTAGCAGATATTGTTATCAAATTAAAAGAGGCGCTGATTTAGCGCCCCTTAATTATTGCATTATTTTACAGTCTAGTGACGGAAGTGGCGCATGCCCGTGAATACCATAGCAAGGCCGGCTTCATCAGCAGCATCAATTACGTCTTGATCACGCATACTGCCGCCGGGCTGGATAACCGCTGTTGCACCGGCTTCTGCCGCTGCTAGCAAGCCGTCCGCGAACGGGAAGAACGCATCAGACGCGACGACGGACCCTTTTGCCAGACTTTCTGTGTCGCCTGCCATTTCAGCGGCTTCCCCTGCTCGAATTGCAGCAATGCGGCTACTGTCACGGCGGTTCATTTGTCCTGCGCCTATGCCAACTGTCATGCCATCACGCACATAAACAATCGCATTTGATTTAACGTGTTTACCCACCTGAAAAGCAAACAACATGTCTTTCAGTTCTGCTTCTGATGGCGCACGTTTGGTAACAACCTTCAGGTCGTCCAAGGTAATGCGGCCGGTGTCCCTGTTTTGTACCAGATAACCACCAGACACAGACTTCACCATTTTGGCCGCTTGGGTCGGATCTGCGAGGCCGTCAGTAGTTAGAAGGCGCAAGTTCTTTTTTGCAGCGATGATAGCTTTTGCTTCGGCGGTTACATCAGGCGCAATAATAACCTCTGTGAATACCTTTACAATTTCTTCTGCGGTTGCAGCGTCTAGCGTGTCATTCAGTGCGACAATGCCACCAAAGGCGGAAACAGGGTCACACTTTAAGGCTTTGGCATAGGCTTCGGTAAGGTTTTCACCAGTTGCAACGCCGCACGGGTTAGCGTGTTTGATGATTGCAACGGTTGGGGTTGCGGGGTCAAATTCACTCACAAGTTCAAAGGCAGCATCGGTGTCATTGAGGTTATTGTAGGAAAGTTCTTTGCCTTGATGCTGGGTTGCTGTGGCGATGCCGGGACGCACCTCTGCATTTTTATAGAAAGCAGCAACCTGATGCGGGTTCTCACCATAGCGGCACTCTTGAACTTTTTCTCCAGCAAAGGGCAGACGATCAGGAAAGGTTTCACCATTTTGTTCAGCAAACCACTGGGCGATAGCTGCATCATATGAACCTGTGCGGCTGTAGGCTTTGGCTGCAAGTTTACGGCGTGTTTCAAGCGTTGTTCCGCCCGAAGTTTTAATTTCCTCTATCACATCCGCATAATCTGCAGGATCTGTGATGATAGTAACAAAGCCGTGGTTTTTGGCCGCAGAGCGCACCATAGCTGGGCCACCAATATCAATATTTTCAATACAGGTTGCAAAGTCTGCGCCGGAGGCAACAGTTGCTTCAAATGGGTATAGATTGATCGCAACCAGATCAATAGCACCGATATCGTGCGCTTCCATTGATGCAACATGATTGTCATTGTCCCTCAGCGCTAGCAAGCCGCCGTGGATTTTGGGGTGTAATGTTTTTACACGCCCATCCATCATTTCAGGGAAACCAGTATGGTCGGCTACTTCTTTGGCAGGGATACCAGCATCCCGTAGCGCTTTAGCGGAACCGCCAGTTGACAGAATTTCAACACCAGCGTCGATAAGGGCTTGGCCAAGTTCTATAAGGCCAGATTTATCCGATACTGAAATGAGGGCACGTTTAATTGTGACTTTGTCCATTGGTGTAAAACCTTACTCACTTTTTGGACCCTTAGGCACTGCACCCAACTGCAGGCTTAGGTATCCATTTCACTCAAAACCCAATTGCATATGGGTGTTTCATTTCCCCCCACAGGAACTTTAATTGTTATTTGCCGGGTTTCTTCCGGGCTATCTGGTTGTGCCAAATAGAGGCTATCCTCTATCTGGGCAGTGCCTTCGTCTGCGTCAAATATCCATATCTTGCCACTGCGTGTTTCCAAAGATATGCGCCCATCTGGGGCAAGCAGTGCGTTTACTTGTGGATGAAGATGGAAACGTAGCACCACAGTTTTGCCGTTTAATTTCTTAAGTTTGGGGCCGAATAATTTGTCGGAACCCATAAGGCGTCGGCCATCTTTGCTCAGTGTAATGGTGCGCTCATGCTTCACACCAAAACGTTTTAAATACCCATTATGCATCAGGTGAATACGAGCGCCGTCTTCCAAGCTTTCGCGTATTGTCAGAGTTTGGGAAACGCCTTTTCCAATGGTGCCATCTTCACGGATACGGCTATTGTTCCGGTCACTGATTACCAAAGCACTGTGAGCCGCTGTTGCTCGTGACAATTCAGCAAGTTGTGGCATGGGGCCTTGGCGGCTTGCTGGGCCCATATTGACAATTATTCTGTCTTGGCCGGAGGAAAACTCAAACGAGCCGGTGCTGGCATGCGCATGTTTTGAAAGTTTTGGTGCAGGCGGTGTGCCGCAATCCATAATCACGCAGCTTGTGCGCATTTGCAGGCGCTGTATTCCTACATGAGCTGCATTTTCAATTGCTTTGCCTTTTGCTTCGCTGGCCGCAAGAATGGCGTCGGTCCCGTGCCCGCCTTCGGCTGACACACCACCAATTTGGGCAAAGCTTCCATCACCGTGACGCATGGTGCGTACAAAAGGGGCTAGCCGGTCGAGTGTTACTTGCACCCAAGGAGGCAAGTCACCGTTTGTTTCAATTATAGAACTGCGAACCAGAATTAAGAGTTGCATCGTACGAATGGCGTCTGACGCATTGCGGCTTATGGGGCCACCATCTGGAAGAATGAAACCTTTTACAGTTTTTTCTAGTATTTTGGAGCCTTTGTTGAGCCACGGGCCGCCACCCGGTAACAACAATCCTGCCATCATAAGGGCTGTGCCAGTGTAAACCTCTGGTAGCCCAGCTGGCACATCGCTGTGAGTGCGCATCAAATGCCGTGTTTGGCGTGCCATTGCATGGAGTATTTTAGAGCGGTAAACCAAGTCTTGTGATGATAGTATGAGCGGCGCATGTGCTAACCAGTTGATCATGCGCCGGGCAAGGGTCTCGGGCTCCCATATGTTGCGTTGCCACTCTTCACCTACCGGCAACCACCATCCAATGATTGTTTCTGCAGCATCGCGTGCCTTCGCTTGGTCATTGGTTTGTGCTAAATCTTGAAGCCAGTGAAAACTGTGGGCGTAACGCTGGAAAACAGGTGATGCTTTTTTTATATCCCGCCAAAATGTTTCACTAATGGATACTTGCTCATTCGCATGCAACATATCTCCGCCAAAAATGGCAGACCCAAGTGTAGCGTTGCCGGGGGCTGGATCATCAGGGCTACCTAAAATTTGTACAGGATGACGTCCTTTGAGGCGGTGTGTATAAAGGCGAGTGCCATAACCCCATTCACGGAGACTTCGGCTAGCACGTTTAAGCAGGCTACTAATAAATTCATGTCGACCATCACGCCTGTGCGTTGTGCGCGACAAGGGCGCGTTAGCAGCAAATCCAGCGATTTGATCAAAGGCTGCGTTCACGGCCTTTGGCTCCCTTGTTTTTTGTCACCTAGCCGCGAAGCGCTGCAATATTAGTGGCGTATTTTTCCGGCCCGCCCTTAAAAGTAGCGCTACCAGCAACTAATAAATCAGCGCCTGCAGATACAACTTGTTTTGCAGTTTCAACATTAACGCCGCCGTCAACTTGCAAATCAATATCTAATCCTAGCATATCAATCCGCTTTCTAATCGCTTCGAGCTTTTTAAGTTGGCTGGAAATGAAGGATTGGCCACCAAACCCAGGGTTCACTGACATTACCAAAATCAAATCAAGTTCATCGTAAAGATACTCAATCGATTTTGCAGGAGTGCCCGGGTTGAGGGAGACACCAGCCTTTACACCCTGTGCCTTGATGGCTTGCAGGGTACGGTGAGTATGTGGCCCGGCTTCGATATGTGCGGTGATAATATCAGCACCGGCTTTTGCGAAGGCTTCAATGTAAGGGTCAACAGGCTCTATCATCAAGTGCACATCAAAAACCTTATCACTGTGGGGGCGCAGGGCTTTAACCACATTTGGGCCTATGGTGATGTTTGGCACAAAATGACCATCCATTACATCAATGTGGATATAATCAGCGCCAGCCTTATCGATGGCGCGCACTTCTTCACCCAATTTCGCAAAATCGGCGGATAGGATGGACGGGGCAATTCGAGTTGGTTTCTGCATGGGGCACCCATACCAGCAAAGGTGCCGGCCTGCAAGGCAGGCAGACCCTTTAAGCTATAAATTTACTGAGTTTAGACCTTAGTAAGGCGTGCAGCATAAAAGCCGTCCATGCCACCCTCGTCAGCAAGTAAAGATGGTAAGCAAAGAAGGTCTCCATCTGGTGTGATCAATGCAGAAATTTTACCTACCTCAGACGCTTGAATTTGCACACGTTTTGCTGACGGTGTGGCTTCAAGAAACTTGTTGATCTGGTTTATGCCTTCTGAAGGCTCTAGGGAACAAACACAATAAATGAGGGTTCCACCAACAGGCAGTAGTTCAAAGGCGTGGTTGAGAATACGCGCTTGAACAGCAGAAAGGTTACCAACATCCTGTTCGGTTTTTGTCCAGATCACATCGGGGTTGCGCCGAAGTGTGCCTGTAGCGCTGCACGGTGCATCCAAAAGGATATGATCAACCGGTGTATTTAAAATAAAACGGGCAGCATCCGCATTTTCTATTTTTGCTGACAGGCCCGTGCGTTCAAGGTTTGATTCCAAGCGTTTGAGGCGGTTTTTATTTCGGTCGACGCTTGTGACGGTTGCTCCTGCGGCAGCAAGTTGCATTGTTTTTCCGCCCGGTGCTGCGCACAGGTCTAGTATATGCTTTCCGTTGATATCACCTAAAAGTTTAGCAGGGATGGCAGCAGCGAAATCTTGCACCCACCAATGGCCTTCACCGTAACCGGGAAGCGCGGTAACATCGCCGACAGTTCGCCTTAATGTACCGGTGGGCATTATTATAGCGTCGAGTTTCTTGGCCCATTCTTCAGGGTCAAGGCCTGGCTTTAAGGAGATGTCCAGCGGCGGCGTTGTTTGTAGAGACCGTGCGATAGCAGAAGCTGTATCTTTGCCGTAAGCTTCGGCCCAGCTATCAAATAACCATTTTGGCAGATCTTTGGCAGGCCATTTGTTGAGCTTTTCGGTTAGTTTATCCTGTTCCCGGCTCGCACGGCGTAAGACAGCATTCACCAGCCCTGAGAAGCCCTGTTCTTTGCCGGGCAGATTTTTAACCAGTGTTACAGTTTCATTAACAGCGGCATAGTCAGCGGTGCGCATCAGCAGAATTTGCGCAAGACCAGTTAAGAGTGCTGCTTCAGTCCATGTGGCATTTTTAGGAAGTCCGGTTTGCAACAGGCTTGATAAAAGCCCTTTAAGGCTGCCATAACGCCGCAAGCACAACATTAAAAGATTGAGCACAAAAGCACGGTCACGGGGGTTCAGCCCTGCCTGTCCGGCCAGATCATCTAACGCCACATCAAATGGGCGCTGTTTTAAAGTTACAGCCATCAAGGTACGGACGGCGACTTCGCGGGCTTTAAGGCCACTGGATAAATTTTGTTTGCTCATGCGCGCTACATACTGCTTTCAGCGCTTTTATCAAAGGTAAAACTAAGGATCATCTTGCGTGTGCACCCGCTTCAATTCTACTAAGGGGTGAACGGGAGGATATATATGCACCAAAACATCACAATTGACGAACGCTATAAAGGCCCACCAAACAGCGGAAATGGTGGCTATTGTTGTGGTGTTATGGCCACTGAATTATCCGGCGCGGTGGAAGCCAGCCTCAAGATGCCCCCTCCGCTGAATAAAGAGGTGTCGATCATTGTTGAGGACGGTGGTGTTCAAATGCTTGATGGCGACCAGTTGGTTGGATCAGCGAAAAAAACCACACTTGATCTGACGGTGCCGCCGTTACCAAGCCCATTAAATTTAGTTGGTAGCCCTGTAGGTGCCCCAGGCCGTCCTGCTAAATTTGAGCCCTTTGGTACTTGTTTTGTGTGCGGACATGATCGCTCTCATCCAGATGGCCTTTGCATTCATTCAGAAATGGTAGAAGGCCATGAAGGCCTTGTCGCGGCAGAGTGGGGTTTAAGCCCTGAATATGGTGACGCCAGAGGCATGGTGCGACCAGAGATTATGTGGTCTGCACTTGATTGTCCGGGGTATTTCGCGTGTGCACCGGGCGAAGCTGCTTTGTTGGGGCGTTTAACGGCTGAAATATTAGCTCCCCTTAAAGCCGAAGCTACGGCCACTGTGATTGGCTGGGATTTGGGCGGTAGCGGCAGAAAACGCATGTGCGGCACGGCGATTTATGCGGCGGATGGTACACTCGTGGCAAAAGCTGCTGGGCTTTGGATAATTGTTGATCCAGCCAAGATAACGGGGTGATTGCTGTGGAGTTATTATCAAAAGCTTGGGTGGGCGTTAAACCCTATACCAAGGGAAAAATCCTAGCGACATTCGGGCTTGGTATGTCTAGCGGGTTCCCATTAACACTTGTTATATCGTTGATGGGCCTCTGGTTATCCTACAATGGTGTAAGTAAAAGTGATGTTGGTCTTTTTGCGTTGATCACCACTTTCTATACTTGGAAGTTTTTATGGTCGCCAGCCATTGACCGGCTGCCACTGGGGCCAATTACCAAGATTTTTGGCCAGCGTCGTGGCTGGATGTTTTTTATCAAGTTTTTAATGGGCATTGCGATTATTGCTCTGTCGCGCCTTAACCCCTCAACACAGCTTTATGAAGTTGCCGTAGTTGCCTCGGTTATCGCTTTTCTCTCTGCAAGCCTTGATATTGTTATTGATGCCTACAGGATTGAGATAATCGGGGAAGACGAACAAGGCCACAGTGCCGCAGCTTATGTGTATGGGTATCGGACGGCAAACTTTCTCGCAGCAATTATGGTTCTGGCAATTGCAGAATATATCGGCTGGTCTTATGCACTGTTAGCGCTGCCAGTGTTTTTCATTCCTGGTATTTTGGGTGCACTTTGGATTGGTGAGCCAGAGAAACGTGTTAACGACAGTTATGTGAAATCAGAGATGCAAGGTGCCCCTTATGGGGAACTTTTGGAAAGGCTACGTGAGGCAGTCTACTTGCCATTTAAGGAGTTCACGCGGCGGCAGAATTGGGCACTGATTTTGCTGTTTGTTTTCTTGTTTAAAGCGGGTGACGCTGTAACCGCGATTATGACCAGCCCTTTGATGGCGGAAATGAAATTTACACCGGGTGATTTGCTTTATGCTAATAAAACGGTTGGTTTTATTGCTCTAATGGTGGGCGTTGGCATGGGCGCTGCGCTTTATAAAATTATTGGTACTTTTAAAGCGTTATTTTTAACGGGTTTGCTGATGATGCTAACCAATTTGGGATTTGCTTGGCTTTGGATTGGTGAAGCAGAATTATGGCGGCTTGCTGTAACAATCGGGCTGGAGAATTTTGCAACAGGCTTAGGGACAACAGTGACAATCGCGTATTTTGCAAGTCTCTGTAATGTGAATTTTACGGCGACGCAGTATGCATTGATCTCGTCGTTAGGAAATCAGGCGCGGACAATTTTAGGCGCGCCGAGCGGCTTTGTTGCTGAAGCTGTGGGCTGGGTAGAGTTTTTTATTTATGCAACCTTGCTTGCTGTTCCGGGACTGGTTTTGCTGGCAATTCTTTGGAGAAAAAATATTGGTGCTGAGGACAGCGCAAAGGGCTCAGAGGCGTCAGTATAATTTCATCTTGAAATTGTGAAGATATGCAATCATTTGTGATGTCATATTCCGGTCACAACCGTGCAATAGATATAAGGCTAATAGAGCTTGATTAGGATAGCCAGATGAAGAGATATGCGCCGATACAGCCAGATGTTGCTGCAGCACAGTCGATAGTTGGTGCACCGACATATGTGCGCAAAGGTAATATCGAAGTGCGCTTAGCACATACAGTTGATGAAATATTGAATGCACAAAAGCTTCGCTATCAAATCTTCTATGAAGAAATGCATGCAGAACCTGACGCTATCATGCAAACAACCAAGCGCGATATTGACCCTTACGATGAGTTTTGTGACCACCTTTTGGTGATTGATCATGACAAGCCAGAGGGCGAGAAGGTGGTAGGTACATATCGCTTGTTGCGCCAGGAAGTGGCCGAGAAGCAGCAAGGTTTTTACTCTGCAAGTGAATTTGATTTATCTCCCTTGATGACTGATAGTTTCAAGGCCCAAATGGGTGAAGGAAAGCAGCTTCTTGAATTGGGTAGAAGCTGTGTACATGCTGATTACCGCTCTTCGGCAACCATTAACCTACTTTGGCAAGGCATTGCCGAATTCCTTAAGGAATATAATATTGCTTATATGTTTGGGTGTGCCAGTTTTGAAGGCACAGACCCAAATGAATTTGGCGAGGCTTTCTCTTATCTTTATAATAATTATCTGGTGCCGGATGATTTTAAGGTGAAAGCGCTGGATGACCTGCATGTCGAAATGAATGTAGTGGCACCAGATGCTATTGATACCCGTATGGCACGACGGGCATTGCCGCCACTTATTAAAGGGTATCTTCGCCTTGGTTGTTTCTTTGGTGATGGTGCTGTGGTGGATAAGCAGTTTGGTACGACAGATGTATTTATCCTGTTGCCAGTGGAGCGTATCGCCAAGCGCTATTCAAAACATTATGACCTTAAAGGCGAGGCTAATGACGAAGCGGTTGTTGTTAAAACCGCTACATAGGCATATCAGATGAGGCTTTCAGCCTCTCTGAAAGCATAGATTATCGACGAAATACTAATGAGAAGTTGTTGGCGGGCATTGCTGTGACTTTAGGCTCTGGAAATCCCGCATTTTCTGCCAATTCTATTACGGCTTCCATATCCCGCACCCCCCATTGCTCATCTTTAGCTTTTAACCATGCCTCGAACTGTTCATTTGAAGCCGATGTATGTTGTCCGTCCCGTTTATAAGGTCCGTAAAGATAAAAAAGGCCTGCTTCCGGGAGGGTTTGTCCGGCCTTTTCAATCAGAGCTTCTGTAACGGACCACGGCGAGATATGGACTAGATTGATGGCCAAAATTGCTGCGAGTGGTGAGGGTAGTGTTTGCTCTTCAAAGCTATTTTCCAGCACATTAAAATGCTGTGCTGGCAAGATGTTGTCAGCCTCAGTTTCGGTACGCCAAGCGTTGATACTGGCAATATTGTCAGTTTCAATATCGCTAGGCTGCCAGTGAAGGTCAGGCAGTTTGGGCGCCATAAAAGCAGCATGTTCACCTGAGCCGCTAGCAATTTCAAAAATTGTGCCCTGCTCAGGCAACTCAGGGTGCAATATATTAAATATTACTTCCCTGTTTCGGGCTGTGGCAGGCGCAAATCGGCGCATATCATCCTCAGTAGATGTCATTATATCTTAACGCTTTTTGAGGCGAGAAAAGAGAAAGACAGGCACTACGATTGTGGCACCAAGAAGCATATATTTAATGCCCGTGCCAGCAAGCCAGTCCCATACTGCGGCGATCTTATTTACGATCCATCCGTAAATATCTCCGGTGCTCCACTCAAGCCAATATAGCAAGGCACCAACCACCATGCTCCAGATCACCAGTTTCAATATGGTGGCAAAATCGAGATCGAGTTTTGACATTCAGGGCCTTTCCTGACTAAAGACAAACATAATTTTAGCGCCCGTTGGCTGCGCCATCAAGCCACTGTCCTTGTGGCAATAAGTTCACCAAACATGTTTGAAGGTCTATGTCTATGCCGCTCCGGTTGCGGGCGTTCATATGGTTGGCGATAAAATGAGCATCAAGATTTGGCTCATAAAAGATAATTTCAAAAACACAGGACTGTGTCTCGAACAACATAATTTGCACATTACCGTCTCGCCTCACGAGAGAAGGGTCTCCCATTATAGCCTGAACTTGTTTTGGGTTGAGGCCGGTAAGGCGGCCCGGTTCAGGGGCAGGCAGTGTGTGCCTTTCTTCAAAAACTGTTGGTGTTTCCACTGCTACCATTACTGGCGAGGCCTTGGCTTCGGGGCTTTGTGTGGTGGTTGGTTCTGGCGTGGCTGCCCCCATACAGGCACCAAGCATGAATAGCGGTGTTAGTTTTAAGAGCCGCATCATCCGCGCGCCCTTGCCGTTGGGCGTGCCACAATGTGCTGGAAAATATGGGTCATTACTGCTGCACCGATAATGGGGGCCAAAATATTGAGAAAGGGCACCATAAACATGCCAGCAATTAAAGCACCACCCATAAACAAACTGCCGCTGTTAGCTCTGCGAAGGGCGTTTCTATCGTGTTGGTCCATATGTCTAACGGCAACCATCTCAAAATATTCACGGCCCAGCATGTAGCCGTTCACCGCAACAAACAGGATGATGAAAGGGAAACCGCCCATGAAAAACAGGATGATATAAGGGATAACAAAGACCAAATTAACCGCCAGCATGATCAAGGTAAGCTTGGCAGCCCCAAGGACCAGATCTGCGTAAGGTACTTCTCTTGCGCCTAGGCGGTTCGGATAATATTCTTCCTCTACAGCGTCGGCGATTTTGTCAGTTAACAAGCCCATCACCATTGTTACGACGCCAGGGAATAGGATGTAGGACCCAAATCCGGCGACAAGCCAAAAGCCTGCGGTGCTGAGGCCGCCACTGTATTCATCGAGCCAGCTCCAGCCAGAGATGAAGTTTTCAGGCCAATAAATATTTAAAACATAAATCAAAAGCGCCAGCGTTATGGCAGCGGCAAGAATGGCTGTAATAAAAACACTTCTGAACTTTGGGTGCAGCATTTGCTGCCAAGATCGATTAATGGCTGTGCCAAGCATGGATGGTCCTCGCTGTTTTTTATTTTTTTGGCCGTTTACTAAAGATAGGTAGATCAGATCGCGCTTGCAATCCCGGAATGCTTTCCTATGGTGCGGCTATGCAGATTTGTTCTCAAACTTCTCCTGGAAAGGTACCTCAATGACAGCATCAACACAGGTTTTATGCATGGGGAATGCAATTGTAGATATTATTGCACGTGTGGACGATGCCTTTCTTGAAAAACATGAACGGGTTAAAGGGTCGATGATGCTAGTGGACGCTGAAACGTCTGCACGTATTTACGACGATATGCCTCCTGCGACCGAACGTTCTGGTGGGTCTGCGGGCAATACGGCTGCGGGCATTGCCTCTTTTGGCGGGCGCTGTGGTTATATTGGCAAGGTTCATGATGATCAGCTTGGTACTGTTTTTCGTCATGATATTCGTGCGGCGGGTGTTTCTTTTGAAACGGTTGCCAGTGGTGAGGGTGCGCCAACTGCAACAAGCATGATCCTCGTGACACCAGATGCACAACGCACAATGAACACTCATTTGGGTGCTTGTGTGGAATTAACGCCTGAAGATGTAACCGAGGCTGTCGTATCGGATGCGGAGGTTCTTTATGTGGAGGGCTATCTGTGGGATACGCCTTCAATGAAGGCATCGGTGTTGAAAGCGTTTGATTTGGCGCATGCTGCGGGACGAAAAGTGTCTTTAACACTGTCTGATAGCTTTTGTGTTGACCGATTTCGTGATGAATTTCTGGAATTGGTTGAAAACCGGGTTGATATATTATTTGCCAATGAAGCTGAAATTACAGCGCTCTATCAGGTTGAAAACTTTGATGCTGCGCTTAAGAAAATTCAAAAAATTGGCAAGCTTGCTGCCCTGACACGCAGTGAAAAAGGCTCTGTAATTGTTTCTGGTGATCAAGTGATTGAAGTGGCTGCGATGCCTACTACAGTTGAAGACACTACTGGTGCTGGTGACCTTTATGCCGCAGGGTTTCTGTTTGGCTATACAAATGGCCAAAGCCTTGAAAACTGCGCTAAATTAGGGGGGCTTGCCGCAGCTGAGGTGATTTCTCATCTTGGTGCTCGACCAGAAGTGTCATTAGCTGATATTGCGAAAGAAAAGTTGGGGCTGTAACTAGCCCCAAGGCCCCCTGCGGCGGGTTTGCCCGCTATCAGGGACAGAGCTGTTATTGCGACCTTTTTTTCTTTCTGATGGTTTTTGAAACGACTTTGCCTGAGGATGTGCACGGCTTATTCTGTTAATGCCGGTTGCCATGTCTTCTAGACGGCGAATGCGTTCTTCCATACGTGGGTGTGTTGAAAACAGATTATCAAAAGACTTTCCATGTAGCGGGTTCACGATAAACAGATGCGCTGTTGCCGGGCTGGCTTCTGCGCTGGGGTTTTCAGTATGTGTCGCTCCTTGTTGTAGCTTTGCTAGAGCGTTGGCCAAGGCAACAGGTTTTCCGGATATTTCAGCCCCCATTTTGTCGGCTGCATATTCCCGAGTTCGAGAGATCGCCATCTGAACCAGCATCGCAGCCAGAGGTGCAAGAACCATCATTAAAATAGTGCCTAATAAACCAAGTGGGTTGTTGCGATTATCGCCAAAAAACAGGGCAAAGTTAGCGAGCATGGAAATTGCCCCGGCGAGTGTTGCGGTGATGGTCATTAAAAGTGTGTCACGGTTTTTAATATGTGCTAGCTCGTGAGCCATCACACCTTCAATTTCTTCCCTATTAAGGCACTTAAGTAGGCCGGTAGAGGCAGCAACGGCTGCGTTTTCTGGGTTGCGACCCGTTGCAAAGGCATTGGGCTGCGCGCTGTTGATGATGTATACCGCTGGCATGGGTAGGTTTGCTTGAGATGCTAGTTTTTCAACAAGGCTAACAAGTTCCGGTGCTTGAGAATTAGTCACGCGTCGGGCACCGTGCATGCGTAAGACCATTTTATCAGAGTTCCAGTAAGCAAAAATATTCATGCCTGCTGCAATGATAAAAGCGAGTGTCATGCCCACTTCACCACCCAGTAAAAAGCCGAAGGCAAGAAAAAGGCCGGTCATTGCAGCCATCAATAACGCAGTACGGGCAAAACTCATCACAACTCACTCACATGTCGTTTGGTCGCGTTTATATTGCGATCACTTCTATATTTGGGGAAGTTTGCCATAGGTTCAAGAGTAGTAGCTTTTGCTTACTTTCTTGCACGCTTTTGGTTAAAAGCGATGCGAGAGATATCGTCGGCATTTAAAGGAACGACATATGTCAGCCATCGGGCATGATGATCTATTGCCAAAAGATAGGGTGCTTCCCAGCATCGGATTGTTTTTGTTGTTACTCGCCGCTTTTTCAGCAGTGGGATATTTTTTAACAATTGGATTGGGGCTAAGACGCCATTATATGGCTACCCTGATGTGGAGCCCAGGCATCGCAGCGCTTGTTACCTGTAAACTACGCGGCATTAGTTTAGGGTCTCTCGGGTGGAAATGGGGCGATAGCCGCTGGCAATGGGTCGCCTACTTACTGCCTATTGGCTATGGGCTTTTGGTATACGGAATCTTGTGGGGTGCTGGATTAGGCGGCGTGATTAGCCCACATTATATTGACTGGGTTGGTGAGTTCCTTGGCCTTGCGGGCTGGTCTAATACTGAAACCTTGGTGTTTGCCATTATCATGTTTGGCGTCATTGGGATGATATGGAGTGTTGGCGCTACGCTAGGCGAAGAGTTGGGATGGCGTGGCTTTTTGACACCACAGTTGATGCGGTATTTTTCTTTCCCGCTTACGTCCTTAATTGTGGGGTTGATTTGGTCGGCTTGGCATGCGCCTTTGATTTACCTAACAAAATATAACGCCGGGCCGTATGGTCTGGATATGCAAATGCTTAATTTCACTGTGATGACGGTGGGCTTATCTTTCATCATGACATATCTGCAGTTAAAGTCTGGCTCTGTTTGGGCAGCCGCT
>Ga0316207_10002033_pt1 | contig 22084 bp, 21 predicted proteins | sample 6weekpyrite_MG_FD_204943 | JGI IMG/M metagenome (GOLD analysis project Ga0316207, IMG submission 204943) | Microbial mat bacterial communities from mineral coupon in-situ incubated in ocean water Damariscotta River, Maine, United States -... | ecosystem: Environmental > Aquatic > Marine >...
ACCTGTTCAACAACCGATAATTTAAAGCCCAATGTATAATCGCGCTGGGTGCGCTTTTGCCGTTTAAGGGTAGGTTTGTCCATTAAATAAGTCCTCTTTGTGTAAACTTATTTCAGGACGGGACATTCTTACGAAAAAAGGACAAAAAAAAGCCGGCGATTAGGCCGGCTTTAGTCTTAAAAATGTCTTATTTAATATTAGTTAGAAACCATATACATTTTTTCTTTGTTCAATTTGTAAGTCCAAGGTAAACCGGCATTTTTCCAACCATTAACAATGCGTTGTCCCTTGTTGTTGCCTTTTTTTGCTTTATCGCCTTCATAGCCTTCTGTCACACTGTACACATTTGTGTAACCTAATTTTGCAAGTAGATCTGAAGCTTTAGCGCTTCGGCTACCTGATCGGCAAATCAAAATTATTCTGCCATTTTTAGAAAGATTCTTAGATGCAATACGTTCTTCAATCACATCTGAAAACTCGGAATTTACTTCCATTTTGAAATTCCCTTTCTTTTCATTCCACGCCATCCACTCATTTAGCTTCATATATGGGATATTAGCGTCGGCAGATGTGGGCATACCTAGAAAATTGACTTCTTCGCGGGTACGAACATCGATAAAAAGCGTTTTGTCTCCTTCTTTAGCCATGACGTTATGAGCTTGGCTAGGTGACATATATAAGCCCAATTGGGTTTGTTTTTTCTTAGGTAGTTTGCTCCAGTCTGACTCAGCTAAGGCATTAACACTGAATGCCATACTTAATAGTATTAAAAGATATTTCATTTCGGCTTTCCTTTTAGAAATTTAAAATAGGATGTAGTAAATTCGTTGTGGGGCGAATATTAGGGATTAATAATTTAGGTTAGCTTAATAAATAAACTAATTCATAGAAAAATTATAATATTATAAATATCTAAAATATATTATTTAATATTTATTGTTTACTTAGCTTATTGTCAATTTATGCAGATAGGAAAGTGTATGCCTTAAAATTTAGCATAAATAACAAGTAGATATGAAATAAGTCAAAATTGAGGCTGTTTTAATTACGTTTTTAGATTGAAGGATTTTCGCGTTTTAAGGCATATTTTGGTATTAAATAGAATCCAAAAATACCATATTGCGGAAACGTGGCCATATACTGATGGATAGCTGTAGCTTTGATAAGCTACAATCTCCGCTTATTTCTAGATTTTTCCCAAATAGTTATGCCTAAAGCTTCCATAAACGCCATTATTACAATAATTCGCAATGCACAGCGATTAGGTGTGGATATTAATGTATTACAGAAGCGCGTTGGTATAACGCCTGATATGTTGTCTGATCCTGAGAAACGTATTGATTCCCTTATTGGTTTTAGGTTAATGGAAGAAGCCGAAAATATGGCAAATGATCCATTATTTGGTTTGCACCATGGTAGAGAGTTTCAACCAGCAGACATGGGGTTGGTTGGCTTTTTAGTTTTAAATGCATCTACTGCTAAACAAGCAGTTGAAAGTTTCTGTAAATTTCAAAGAATTTACGGTGAAGGTATGCAAATTCAAAGCAGCACAGCCGAGGGAAACATAGAGGTGGTTTTTGCACTCCATCCGGAATTAGATGTATTAACAAGCTATGGTCCATATTTCTCACATATGTCAGGTTTCATATCAACAGTGAATTGGTTGTTAAATCAAAAAATAACGCCAATTGAAGTAAAGATTGCCATGAGCGCACCAGCTAAGCTTATTGAGCAAAAAGAAATTACTCAAGCCTTTGGTGAAAATATTAGATATTCTGCGTCCAGTTTTTCGATTATCTATCGAGAAAGTTGTTTTGAATCGAATGTTTTAACCAACAACCCTGAGTTATTTAAATTGTTCGAACATCGTGCTCAAATGGTAATGGAACAGTTTGGAGACAAAGAAGATTTTAAATCTCAAGTAGCCTCATGTCTGTTAAAAACCTTAGATAGTAAAAAACCAACGTTAGATATGTTATCCGATCAGTTACATAAAAGTCCTAGAACGATTCAGCGTTTACTTAAAACTGAAGGTACGTCATTTCAAGAAGTGCTTGCAAATGTCAGACAAAAATCAGCAAAATACTATCTCGAAAGTTCGTCATTATCAATTGATGAAATTGCCTATTTATTAGGTTTTTCTGATGCAAGCGCGTTTCGTAAATCATTTAAAAAAAGTAACCATACTTCACCAGAAGCTTTCAGAAAGCAGGTTACGGCTTAATCAAGCTTATCTTTTTCTAAATACATACGGTTTAAATAGATAGTTCGCTCATTAACGTCGGCGGAAACTCTGTGATATCGTACTGTTTAAGTTGGCGTGAATTTTTGTCAAAAAGTAAATTACCACTTATTGAAATATTGTCACAATTTAGCTCATTATCCATCTCAAGGATAGACATTGCCTCAGGATAAGTAATGTCGAGTGCTTTCAATTCATGATTAAAATGACTAATTCTTTCTTTTATTTCTATACCTTCTGGCGTATCAACGGTTACTTCCTCATATACAGGAGAGGATTCGCAAAAATACAAAGTGTTTTCAGTGTTAGCCATGCTTAGTACAGATTTAGTGGCAAAGATTTGTTTCACCATTGGGCTTGCAATGGTGTCGAGGTCAATGCTGAAAATAGCCTGTTCACTTCGGCGATAGGATGAATGAAACAGGTGATTATTTTGTATAGTAAAATTGTCATATAAAGCATAATTTTTTAACGTTGCGTAGCTTGGATTGGTGGGGTCAATAATATCGACCACGAAATTATTTTGTTCTTCATCCGTCAAGATAGCTCGATCTCCGTTGATATGCATTGATGTTAAACCATCGCTTCGAGTAATTTTCCCAGTTCGTTGTAACATTTCTGAATCGTCTAGAGGGTAAATATTAAAATTATTATTGTCTATTGAATAAAGATGCCCATTGTGTATTTCAAAAAGATTGGAGATATCTTTTTTCCAGTAGGTGCGATGAGGTTCATCATCATCGGTGCAAGCTGAATTGAAAATTAATACTGCAAGAATTAAAGGTATTTTTCTAATATTCATTAATTGGTCTCCTAATCTTTCACTTTATAATCAACAACGACACCTTTAGATCTATCCAAGTCGATTAATGCGATGCGTCTTGGAATATTTTGGTGAGAGTTATAGGCAAAAAAATGTTCATAACGTTTGGTTATATGTATGTTGTCTAAATCACTAATATCAATTTTTAGAAGGTCAACATAGCTATCTGCGAATAGGTACCCATCCTTGATTTCCATGTCTAAGTTGCCAGGTATGTTGATAAACTTTATATAAGTAGGATTGTTATTTACGTTGTCGTAAAGGTAAATTCCTTCATTTTTTTCGTTAATAAGTAATAGATTGTCGTGCGCATAGTGTTTACCCAGTGTGGTTGGTTGGCGCTTGTCATCAATTACCAGTGGAGAGCGGAGCTCTGGGTAACTTAGGTAGATGGGATCTGCATCTGTATAATCCCCGCAACCCAGCATTATTACTACACCAAATAAAACTATACTATTAAACGATAGTTTTTTCTGTTTCTCGCTGAGGTGCAGTAATGGCTTTAGGGCTGGTCCATTATTGTGGAATACTGTTTTTGAGTATAATAATGCAACAAATAAAGCACTAAAAATTGAGGCAAGAATATCATTCATATCGAAAGTGCCCGGCAAAATTTGATATCCATTGAATAGGTTTGACTGAAGTAGTTCATACAGCGTATTCGCAATTGCCCAAAAGCTTGGAATAAGTAGTACTTGTCTTCGAGTGAAATTAACTAATCCTAAACTTATAAATGATAAACCGGTTACGTGAATAAATGATGGTAGTGAGTATTGTACTAAATGAGGAAGCTCATCTGTAAAAATACCTAAAATACTGCTGCTCAAAATATTTAAATGTAGTGGATCAATTCCTCGAAATGTAATATAGAAAAAATAGCCAAATATTAGCGCAAAACATCCAATAATAATGCTGTAAAATTGAAGGCGATTTAAAGATAATTCGCCAGGACTCTCATTGATACAACTTTGATAATTGTCGATTTTTATTGTGGGTAAAGAATCAATACTCATCGTATTTCCTTTTTTCAGATTTTGCTATTTAGTAACATCGTTTTACTAATAATTGTTGATTTGTAGATTAAGTGTAAGTGATTCACGCCTTTGAAATGGGGAAAATGACGACAACATCCTGGCTTATGACGTCAACTTGGGTGTAATTGCAAATAATTTGCTCTTATCCCTAGGGTGGTGGTTTGATGAGGGACAACTGAAAAGCAAGATGACGTGCGTTGTGCGATATATCTCGTTGTTTTCCTTTTAAAGCATTCGTTCTGATGCAGTGAGTCTGGGATTAATAATTTAAGGTTTAATTTGATAACATAGTAATCTTTAGTAATATGACAGACTTCATGTCTTGTTTTTTTTATTCAAGTTGTAAGGGCTTTCATGAAATTCAGATTATTGCTAGCAGCAGTATTATATGTCTTTGTTGGACAACTAAATGCTACACCTGAGAATTATAGTATTGCCGTAAAAGGTGGCGTGAGTCTTGGGAGCTATGAAGCAGGTCTTAACTGGGTATACCTGGAACATATAAAAAATACGAAAGCTAAATTGAATACGATAACTGGTGCATCCGCTGGTAGCGTCAATGCATTGCTATCCGCCCTACGATATTGCGATCAAAACAATAGTGGTGTTGATAATAATCAGTTTAGCCAGGTATGGGAGATTAGTTTATCGGATCTTTGGGCGTCTAATTCGAAAAATGAGAGGCAAGAATTTGTTGATTTTGTTGATGATCTCGAAATTAATCTAGAATTAGCTACAGATAAAACCATTAATGGTAAGGATAGGGGTGGCTTGCTTAATCGTAGCGGAGTGCTAAAGAATCTCCAGGTCATAGATGACTATATAAAAACTGGCAACTTTAAAGACAGTTGTGAAGTTAAAATGGGGTTTGCAATCACAAAGTTCTACCCAGATAATGAGCCTTCCTATGGAATTACTGTAAAAAACCAGCGATACATTATTCCAATTATTCTAAAAGTCGAAAATAAACAAGTTACCTTTATTAATACTCATTTATTTAATAATGCACGCATAGACTCAGAAGACACACGTTATTTAAATGAAATTGATCGTTTTATTTTTTTACCCGCGCAAAAAAATGGGGAGATTTCTAAATACCTCGTTTATAAAGCGATAATGGCATCAAGCTCATTTCCCATAGCATTCTCGCCTATTGCTCTTAATTATTGTATAAAAACTGATAGTTCAAAAGGTGAGTTGGGAAGCTTATGCCCCCCAAATTACATCGCTAAAGAAAGTCTATTTATCGATGGTGGAAGTTTGGATAATGCCCCCATTGGCGCTGCTCAGCGTATTACAAGCCAATTGCCTTGTTCGCATGCTCATCCAAGATGCACTCTTGCCGATGATGAAAACCTCAATTTAATATATATAAACCCAGGTAGTATTCGAGAACGTAGCGGGGGAGATGCGACTGACCTAGCTCAGGTTCAGAAAGATAGTGTAATTGGTCTGCTTGACTACCTTTCCCTGGGTGGACACATAATGGAATACGGCATGTCCAGTGAGCTTTATCGGAGTTTGGTAGAGCAAAGGCAGAAAAAAAACAGTTTACTTCTCACCTCTTCTCGATATTACCCATTAGTAGGAGACTATTTGCAACACTTTGGTGCTTTCTTCGATCAAGCATACCGACAATTTGACTACTACGTTGGGGTATATGATGGCCTTTACAACGTAGTACAAAATCAATGTCGCGATGAAGAAAATAGCGCAAAATGCCACTCACAAAAAATGCAAGAGACTGTAGAGCAACTGTCTCTGAAGAAATCTGAAGCATACCACATGATTGTATTGCTCAGTGCTAGAGAGTTTCACGAACATCGGAATAAAAAAATATGGGAGTGGTTGTTTTCTGATTATAAAGTACTTAGGTCCACAATCAAGAAACGAAGAACCGAGAATACAAAGCTTGGAAAAATGATTGATATTTTTTTAGCATTAGATTCTAGAAACTGTATCGTAGAAAAAGAATGTGATAAAAATATTGAACAAGCTGAATTCAGCTATTTTTTGCAAAGTCTTACGGCGATAAATCGTTATGAAAAAAATACACAAAAAATGGTTAGCTCAAAAAAACATTGGGGTGATGCGTACTTGAAGCAAGTGTTAAACCGAGCCATCCATGTTGAAACTATGAAGTTAGAACATCTTAGTAGCATTGAGAAAGGAGATAAAACAATACATGTGAAAGAAAATATAGATAACCAAAAAGGAATATTGAATTTACTCAAAGTTTTATCTGTCTATGGCGAAAGTGCTTTTGCGCGAAATGCTAATGGGTATTGGCCAAGTTCGACAGTAGATGGGTGCTGGCAGTGTTTTAATAGAAGAAGTCATTTTATTCCGGACGAAATTGGAATGCATACGGATAACTTAGGGGGGTATATTAGCTATCGATTGGTTAATAGAGAAATAGTAAAAGGGTTAACACTGGATATGGCATTTGATCCTGTTCATTTTGCATTACGAACCGATGACTACGCAAGTGTACAAGGACTTGTTCGGCATGATTTTGAAAATCCATTACTAACTAGTTTAGGGTTCGGCTTAAAAGGGTATCAGACTTATGGGAAGAGTGATAGGTTTCCAGATAATACCTATTATGGTGTTATAGCTAGATTGGGCTTATTGGCTGATAAAATAAAATTAACCGCTGGATGGCGATTTTTTAGTAAATCTGTCGATAATAGACAAAGGTTTGAGTTGACCATAGGCTTTAGTGATGTAAAAGGCTTTCTTTATTTATTATCCAAGTAATTATTCGATCAACATATTTTCTGTGTAAAAAAAGGTAGAAAATGTATTTAAAAAAAGTAGCACATGTTGTCGTACTGATAATTTTTTGCAATGGAATAATAGGGTGCGCAACTAGTAGGCAGGATCGTGAGAATAGAATGGAAGCACGGTATGAAAGAGTTGAATATTATGAAAGGGAAGCACGTGAGTGGCGTCGTGATGGCATCGACACTATGGGTGTTTACTTTGAAGAAAAAGCAAAAAAAGAAAAGTCACGAGATAGATATTACAGCGATGGAATAGTTGGGCTTATACTGGGTATACTATTTTATTAGTTATTTAGTGCGATTAACACTATACTTCAGGCAAATATTTTGAGTTTTTAATTTTCAATAACAATCGTGTTCTAATTTTTTTCAATTCTTACCTATTCGTGTCTTTATTGATAGCATATGGTATATAGATTATTGCTTTTTTTGATATTTCTAAATAGGCATCGTTATTTAGATACTGTTTTCCATCTCAGTATGCAAAATATAAAAGTCCTACACTAATGGGGCATTCTATAAAATTCATAATTTACAAATTAAAACCTGTGTACAAAACGGCGATAAGTAAAAAGAGAGTTTCCATGATTTCGATTTGAGCGCCAATAGTATCGCCTGTCATTCCCCCAATGCGTCTGATCATTATTGCCCTGAGTATTATAAAACCGATAAGAAGGCCTAAGAATAATATTAGCGCTAGCCAACCTAGAAAGCTAAGCGTTAATAGAAAAGTACAAATTAACCAAATGATACTGCCACGATAAGAGAAGTATTTCGCTATGCTACTACCCAGACCATTTTCTCTGATATATGGGGTTGTTAGAAAGGAGAGGAGAATTGATGACCTTGCTAGCATAGGCGTGAAAATGAGAAGAAATGACGTATTATGATTAAGACTGGTTATAAGCGAAAACTTAAACAAGATTAACAAAACAAGGCTTGCTACGCCCACAGGCCCACAGTAAGGATCTTTCATTATAGCGAGGGTTTTTTCTTTATCGCCAAAGCCTCCAACTAAAGCATCTGCGCTATCGGCCAGGCCGTCAAGATGTAAGGCGCCGGTAATTACTACCCACGTTGTTAATACAATGATTGCTCTAAGCATGTCATTAAAATCAAATAAAACTGAATTTAGAATATAGAGCAAGCATCCTATAATTAATCCTACCGCAGGATAGTAGAGTAAGGAGTTGGCGGTTTGTTTTACAGTTGGGATTTGCTTGAATTTAATGGGAATTCGAGTAAGAAATTGCATAGCCACCAGGAAACTTTTCACTTTGCTAGTTCCTTATTAAGTAGGTAAGAATGCAGTTCAGCATTTTGCACTTGAATTTCCATTAATTGTTCCAATGGATGATTTTTTTCATGGCAGTGAATTATGCGCATGGGACCACCATGGGTAACCACTAGTGAAGGCTTTGCGTATTGTTTTAATTCATTCCAAGCTACTAAAATGCGTGAGACGACTTGCTGCAGAGTTTCTCCTTCAGGGGGAGAATATTTTACAGGATTTTTCCAGAAATCAGTTAAAGCTTGTTCGTCATTTTGCATAATGTCAAGAGCGGTGAACCCATCCCAGCGACCAAAGTGCATCTCTCGCCAGCGTCCATCGATGGTTAATGGTATCTGTAGATTGTCAGACAACTGTTTCGCAAATGCAGTACATCGACTCAAAGGTGAGCTAATAATTTGCTCCCAGCTGTTATGGCAATCACAGGCAGCAGACATTTGTTGCCAGCCTTTCTCAGAAAGTTTGCGATCTGTTGAACCGCAATAAGCCTTTTCTCCTTCGTATTCACCATGTCTGATTAAATCGATTTGCATATTAATGCTTACTGGATACTTCAGCCTCTGCAAAAGTTGCCATTTCATTGTGTAGTTTACAAGCCAGTTGCAATAGAGGCACTGCTGTAGCTGCACCGCTGCCTTCGCCTAAGCGTAAACCGAGATCGAGTAGTGGCTTGGCTTGCAATGCTTCTAACATATGTAAGTGCCCTTTTTCAGCAGAGACGTGTCCATAGAAAAACCATTGGGCGCTACCAGGGCAGAGTTTTTCTGCGCTCAGGGCTGCTGTTGTGGCAATAAAACCGTCTATTAATACAGGTAAACCCATTTTTCCACAGGCGATAAAAGCACCTGTCAGGGCGACAATTTCAAATCCACCGTAGTGACGCAATACTTCGGCAGGATCTTTATGAATAGATTTAAACTTTTCCATCGTATTATTAACGAAGGCAATCTTATGTTGTAAACCGGTTTCATCCAGGCCGGTGCCTCGACCAGCGATGTCTTCAGCTGATTTATTTAATAGCGCACAAGTGATTGCGGTAGAAGCTGTGGTGTTACCAATGCCCATATCACCACCAATAAATAGTTCGGCCTTGTTTTGCGCTGCGCGTTCAGCCGCTTGACGGCCAATGTTCAATGCGACAAAAAATTCTTCTTCGCTCATGGCTGCTTGGTGACTAAAATCTTTGGTTCCTGCCGCGATACGTTTATCTATAACATTTGATAAAGGGCCTGGATCGAAAACAGTACCCAGGTTAATGACATCCAGCTGTGCATTCAATGCTTTTGCTAAAACACTGATGGCTGCTCCCCCATTTGAAAAATTTTTTACCATTTCGGTAGTTACAGCTTGAGGAAAAGCAGATAGACCATTGGCTGCTATGCCGTGATCACCAGCAAAAACAACTATGTGAATGTTGTTGAGTTGTGGATTTCCCCGGCCTTGCATAGCGGCCAGCTGTATTGCAATATTTTCTAGTTCACCCAAGGCACCTGGTGGTTTGGTTAATTGTGACTGTCTTTCCATCGCTTCTTTTTTTGCGTCTGTATTAAGTTCAGCAGCCGGAGAATTTAGCCATTCAGATTTCATGCATGTTACCTTTTAATGTTAATGGTAGGCCAGCAACGGTTAGCACAACCCGATCACAAAGTGCGGCCACTAATTGGTTTGTAACACCTGCTTCATCACCAAACTGACGGGTAAGTTCGCCTAGTGGCATAATGCCCATGCTTGTTTCATTACTAACGAAAATAATATCCTTGTTAAAGTCTTTCATCACTTCAATGAATAGATTCCGCTCACGACAAAGCAAATATTTATCTTCAAGCATTATTAAGTTGGTTATCCATAGTGTTAGGCAATCGACTAAGATGCAATAATCCTGATTAATGTGATTTTTAATTACCTGAGCGAGATGTATGGGTTCTTCTACGACAAGACAATCAATGGATCGATTTTGCTTGTGAGTTTCTATGCGTGCTTGCATTTCTTTATCGCCTGCTGTGGCGGTGGCAATGTATAGTACATTTTTTCCGGATTTACCCGCCAGTGACTCAGCCAGTCGGCTTTTTCCGGATCGTACACCACCTAATATTAAAGTTTTCATATAGATGATGTCTCCATTTGTAAAATATCTAATAGTTGATCTAAATCCAGATGTTCTTCTATGTAGTCCGTTAAACGATTGATTTCTGATTCGCGAATTTTCGCGTAATCGATGAAAGTATTTTGCACTAAGCCGGCCCAATTAAGAAAGGCATTGCAGGCCAGGTTGTTTTCAAATAATCCGTGGATATAACACCCTAAAATCTGATTATCTTTACTCATTGCTCCGTCAAATCTGTCATTTATTCTTAACACAGGTTTGTCTAGTCCTGATCCCGTAGTAATACCGGAATGGATTTCATAACCGGTTATTGCTACATTTTCAAAAATCAACTTTCCGTGAATGTTTAACAAAGTCTTTTCCGTTTCCAAAGTGGTATCTATATCTAATAAACCCAAGCCCCTGGCTTCTCCAGCAACTCCTTCAATCCCAAATGGATCCTCAATTTTATTACCAAGCATTTGATAGCCGCCACAAATTCCTATCAATTTACCACCGTAGCGAATATGCTTATTGATTGCTTGTTCCCAGCCTTCGCTACGCAACCAGTGGAGGTCGGCAATTACTGACTTACTACCTGGTATAATGATTAAATCGGCAGGCGGGATCTCTTGACCTGGTCCAATAAACTGTAGATTAATCTCAGGATGTAATCGCAGTGGGTCAAGATCGGTATGGTTGCTGATTCTCGGCAGTGCAGGAACGATGATATTGAATTTTGTATCTTCCTCTGTTGCCTTTAGATTTAACTTTTGTAATGGCAAACCGTCTTCCGCTTCCAGGTGGAAATTTTGTATATAAGGTAAAACACCAAGCACAGGTTTACCTGTTTTTTCTTCCAGCCAATCTAGGCCATTTTGAAGCAAGCTTATATCGCCCCGAAAGCGATTAATCACAAAACCTTTGATTCTGTCTTGTTCGGATTGGGTCAATAATGCCAGGGTGCCAATAATATGAGCAAATACTCCACCTCTATCGATATCTGCAATCAGAATGACGGGACAATCGATTTTTTCTGCAAATCCCATGTTGGCAATGTCATTTGCACGAAGATTAATTTCTGCCGGTGAACCGGCGCCTTCAATAATGATTGCTTGATACTGATTATTTAGTCGTTCATAGGAATCCAGTGCTGCATCCATGGCTACCTTTTTATAATCATGATAGTCCTTGGCATTTTGTTTACCAATCGCTTTTCCGTGGACAATTACCTGTGCTGTTTTGTCCGATGAGGGTTTTAATAGGATGGGGTTCATATCTGTATGAGGATTTAAACCACAGGCATAGGCTTGGACAGCTTGAGCGCGTCCAATTTCACCACCATCTTCTGTTACTGCGCTATTTAACGCCATGTTTTGCGGTTTGAAAGGAGCTGTTTTAATTTTTTTGCGATAAAGCAAACGACAAATGGCAGTAACCAATGTGCTTTTGCCTGCATCAGAGGTGGTGCCCTGAACCATAAGAGTTAAAGCTTTACGCATGATTTAGTTCCTGAAGGTTTTGTTTTGCTTTTTTTAGTCCCTGTTTCAATCGTAAATATTCGTTATTATTTTTAGGTAAACCAAATCGCAAGCTATCAGAGTGTTCAAAGTAGCGAACTAATAGGCCTTGTTGTGCGAGCTGTTCATACCAGTTTCGCGCATTTTTAATAGTCAGCCATTGATACAAATCTGTGCCCCCTTGTGGTGTCAAGCCGCACTGGGTAAGAGTATCAGTAAGTTTTCGACTTTGCTGGCTTAACGCTTTGCGCGTTTCGTTTTGCCAATTAATGTCATTTAGTGCTTGAATAGCGACATACCGCGAAGGATGAGATATGGCCCAAGGCCCCAGCAAATGCGATAAGTTATTTATCAAGTCTTTTTCAGCAGCAACAAAGCCAACACGTAAACCCGCCAGGCCAAAAAATTTTCCTAGAGAGCGTAAGACAATAAAGCCGTGCTTTTTACTCAGTGATAGAAAACTTTTAGACGGTGTAGAGTCCATGAAAGCTTCATCGATGATGAGCCAACCAATTTTATCAGACAGAATTTGATGCCAGCGCAATACTTGTTCAATTGTGAAGACTTCGCCGGTGGGATTGTTAGGATTGATAAGAATTAGGACATCTAATTGGCCAATATTTTTTTCGATATCTTCTATGGATATCAGTTTTACTTTATGCCCCGCTTTAGACCAGCAATGGGCATGTTCCTGATAGCCAGGGTTAATCACACCAACACAAGATTGTCCTTTTAATTGTGGTAGAAATTGAATCGCTGCTTGAGAGCCTGCAATGGGTAAAATGTTGTCCACACCATAATAAGCGCGTGCGGCAGCCAATAATTTGTCATCATTCTCGGGTAATCTGCTGAATATAGTTGTAGGTATTTGTGGCACAGACCAGCCGTTAGGGTTGATCCCGGTAGATAGGTCCAGCCAGTCGCCAAGAGGAATAGAATATCTTGTTGCTGCAGCATTTAACCCGCCACCATGCACAGGGGTGTTTTTAGGATCAAACGTTTGCATAGTGTAGTGCTAAGTAAAAAATGATTAAGGCAAGCATCCAAATAATAATGCTATGAAAAACTAGATTCAACGCAGAATCGATATCAGTAACTCGAGCTTTTTTACCGCTACCTAACATTGGTCTAATTTGTAGCTCACCGTTATAAGTCGCTTCACCACCCAATTGAAGGTTCAATCCACCAGCACCGGATGCCATTACCGGACCTGCATTAGGGCTCTTCCAGTTTTTTGCTTGTTTCAACCAGCATTTCAAGGCATTAGTGTTACAACTTGCAAGAAAATAACTAAAGGCTGTCAGGCGTGCAGGCACGTAATTCAATACATCGTCCGCGCGCGCAGCCGCCCAACCAAAGTGTAAGTAACGAGATGATTTGTAGCCCCACATGGCATCTAAGGTGTTTACCAGTCGATAAGCCACAACTCCGGGTGCTCCGGCAATAATAAACCAAAAAATAGCAGAAAAAATGGCGTCACTACCATTTTCTAGTATAGATTCAATGCTGGCTTTGCAAATCTGTTCTTCGTTCAAGTTACTCGTGTCGCGACTGACAATCATGCTTACATTTTTTCTGGCTAGTGAAAAATTATTATTTATCAGGGCGTTGCGAATTGCCAATGCGTGTTCTCTCAAACTTTGGTAACCGATAGCTAATGTCAGAAGCGCTAAATCAAAAAGCCAACTTAATGAAGAGAGATAAATGGCAACAAAAATAAAGGGTAAAACAAGAAGGCAAAGTGCCATCAAGCCTAAAAGCCGTTTGACTAAAGCGCTATGTAATTCTGATTTGTTTAGTAACTTTTCAGTTAGACTCGCCACAAAGCCAAACCCTACCAGAGGATGATAATATTTTGGCTCACCAAACATTCTATCCAACAGTAAGGCAGAGAGTAGTAACATAGCACTCATAATTTGTTAAAGCTCTACACCTTTTTGCGCTTTAACACCGCTCTGAAAAGCATGCTTTATCAGTGTCATATCAGTAACGGTATCTGCAATGTCAACCAGTTCTTCGAGAGCGGCACGGCCAGTAATAACGACATGTTGCATAGATGGACGATGTTTTACGGCGGAAATCACATCATCTATTGGAATGTATTTATATTTTAAAGCAATGTTTAATTCATCTAGAATAACCAAATTGTATTTTTCATCGCTTAGCATAGCTTTCGCTTTCTCCCAGGCAGCAGATGCAGTTGCGATATCTTGATCTCTGTTTTGGGTTTCCCAGGTAAATCCTTCCCCCATGACGTGATAATCAACTTCGGGAAAACGACGAAAGAATGCTTCTTCACCGGTAGAGAAACTGCCTTTAATAAACTGCACAACACCGGCTTTCATATCGTGCCCAAGTGCGCGTGCAAGCATACCAAATGCCGCTGAACTTTTTCCTTTGCCGTTGCCGGTATTTATAACCAACACACCTTTTTCCTGGGTAGCTTCAGAAATCTTTTGGTCAACGATTTCTTTTTTGCGCTGCATTCGGTTTTGATGACGTTCGTTGAGACTGGTTTCTTTAGTCATTGATGGTTCTGCTCCCAAAAGGAAAAGTTGCTAGGTATGCAGAAGGAAAAAAATAAGAAGACAAAATAGAATTCGTCCGCATCGCCCGCCGCAATGTTTAAACTTAAAGTGCTAGGCCGGTCTCCGGGCTTATGAGTGTTGCTTATCATCACGCCTTCCCATCATGGACAGTGGCACATCTGATGATTTTCTCAATTACCGTTGCGGGGGCAGCACCGGGATTATTGTTTAAAACAACGCACCGGTTTCCCGTTTCATCTTACCCAAAGTTGGGGAAAGACACCTAGAACAAATTGTGCGAGGACTATAGCTTTTATTGATTTGAAGTGTCAAGCCGGCGAGTTTTCTCCTTGACTCGTATTCTTCCTTTGGGTAAGCTCCCCGCACTTAAACGTTCAGGTGCTCGGCGGCTAATCAGCCTAAGAGTGAAACGGGAAGCTGGTGAACAATCCAGCACTGCCCCCGCAACGGTAATTGAGTGTTGGGTTTACTATACAAGCCACTGTGTAAATGGGAAGGCGTAAACCCTTGATTAAGATGTATTAATCAAGCTCATGAGTCCGGAGACCGGCCTGTCGTAACGGAACTGCTGATCACATTATCTAGTGTTCTATAGCTGCGTTAGTTTTAGTCTTAAAATGCTCATTTATTTCACATAAACGGCGCCTTTTCGATTAAAATCGCTTTGCTCTAATCACACTATCTAACGCACTCAAAAGTTCCTTAATTTGTGTATTGCGGCGGGCGATACGGATGATTAATTTTATTCATCTTTTTCCCCCTAGCGTTTTCTTTAAATTATTTTGGAATGTTCGGTGCGGAAACTTTTCATTAGTCTACTCTTGGGTTTATTTTTGTGTTGCATTATGCAATATAGCTTCGCCAGCACCCCCCTTGTTATCGAGATTACTGAAGGAATTGAATCAATACCAGTAGAGCCTGGTGATGTTGATCAGCAAACCAGTTCTAGTTTTGTAAAAAATATTGATGCAGAAGAAATTCGAGATACACATATTGATCTATCTCAAGTTATTGAAAACAATTCAGGTATTAAAATTCGTCAAATTGGTGGGTTGGGTAGTCAGTCATTGGTATCAATTCGCGGGAAATCATCTGATCAGGTAATGATTTATTTAGACGGCATGCTACTTAACAATGCATCCGGTGGCAGTGTTGATTTAAGCCATATATCAGCTGGTCAAATCGCTCGTATTGAAATCTATAAAGATATTGTACCCGTGGAATTTAGCCAAGTATCAAATGGCGGCGTAATAAATATTATTACTCACCGAACAAGCCGACTTCAAAGTACTGATGTTGGCGTGAGTCTAGGTTCGTTTGATACTCAAAAGGCTGATTTTTCATTAGTGAATAATGTTAAGAGTTGGCAATTTGTTTTATCTGGCTCTTACATAGAGTCAGAAAATGATTTTCCATTTGTCTATGAAAATGGCACTTTTCAAAACTCCCAAGATGATGAAGTACAAAATCGCCATAACAATCAATTGTATCAACACAATATTCTTGCAAAAGCAAAATATAGAATCGATAGTAACCGGTCTATTCAATATCAGGGCGAGCTTCTAGGAAAAAAGAAGCATCTACCGTCAATAAGCAATAGTGAGATCAATGACAGTTATTTATCATTTGAAAACCAATATTTTCATATGGCGTATTCTGATGAAAGCTTTTTCAATGACGACATAAAATTCAATGTCGTGGCAAAAGCAGGTTCGAAAGATACAGTTTATGATGATAGTCAAAGAAATATTGGCTTAGAAGAAAGGCTGGTTGAACAGCATGTGGAGTTGTTGGAAAGCAAATTCCTGTTTAAGTTAGCAAAACAAAGCTATCAGCTAATTAGTAATACTGAGGTGAGGAAAGAATCGTTAAGGCTTGAAGATTATTTTGATAAAGAAAGTGCTAGATCAAACACACGTCTTACGTTATCTAGTGCCCTTCAGTTAAACTATTATTTTAAAAATAAAAAAATTATAGTTTCTCCCGCTGCGCGTTATTTCTATTCTACAGATAGTTTTTCCGGTGAAACATTAACTGAAAGTGGTTTTTCTAATCAGCTTGAAAAAACATTCAATACTTTTTCTCCCCAGTTAGGAATACGTTATGACTATGCCCCTGATTTCGCTTTGAAATTCAATGTCGGGCAATATTATCGATTACCAAATTACATAGAGCTTTTTGGTAGTAGAGGTTATATAGGTTCTAACGAGACGCTTAAACCGGAAAAAGGCATTAACCTTGATGCAGGTTTTGAGTATATGAAAAATACTCGTTCAGAGAAACTGACCAGAGTAAATTGGGCATTTTCTGCATTTTATTCTCAAATTGAGGACGAAATTGTTTATTCCTTTAATGCGAGGGGGGAGGGTAAGCCATCTAATAATCGCCGTTCTATAATCTCAGGAATAGAAAATAACCTAAAGCTTGAATTGTTTTATGAAATAGAAGTTGTTTCAAACACGACTCTATTGTTTCCATTTAACGAAAGCGACCCAAATAATATTAAGTTATTGGCAGGGCGCTCATTATGGTCGCAATCTACCAGATTTGTCTTAAATAGAGCTAAGTGGGAAACCTTGCTTGAACATGTTTGGGAGTCAAGTTATTTCTATGATAGTGAGCAAAGGCTAGAAAGTAAGGAAAAGTCTACTTTTAATGCCGGATTTAATTACAAATATAAAAAAACTCGTCTCAGTCTGGAACTGAGAAATATCTTGGATCACAAAAATAAAGATTACTATTTTCAAGTGGCGCCAGGGCGATCACTTGTTTTTTCAATCAATCACAAATTCAATTAGACGTTCTATATCAAAGGAAATTTTATGATAAATCTAAATAAAAATATACTGACAAAAACTATTTTGTTGTCGGGAATCGCCGGGGCGATGATGGGTTGTATGCATGAGGAAAACGATAGTACTGTTACGCCATCAGTACATTATGCTGTTATAACTACTCAAGCAAGTGATAATAGCTCTGGTGATATTAGTATTATTTCCTTAGAAGACTATAGTACCGATAATTCCAATTTTTCCGGTGGATCTGACACAGTTATTTCTACCCATGAGGGTAATCTCTACCGTATAGGGCGTTTTCAACAAGATAATATTACTAAGCTCTCAATCGATGATCCTGAAATTCAGGTTTGGCAATATTCTACTAATGGTGAAGGCGAAGAGAAAACTAACCCGTATAAATTAGTCGTTAAAAATGATACGACGGGATATTTGATACGTTATGGTCATGCTAAAGTCTGGATTGTAGACCCTACAGCAGAAAGTCACGAAAGTTTTAAGGTGGGTGAAATTGATTTAAGTGATTATGCTGGGGATGATGAAATTCCAGAAGTGACGGATGTTCTGTTAATTGGTGATAAGCTTTATTTTTTGATGCAAAATCTTGATAGAAATAATGGCTGGGTTCCGGGGCAGGCCTATTTATCGGTATACAATACTTCCGATAATACCGAAGTTGAAACCAATACAAATGCAGAATCGCCAAAAGGTATTCAGTTAACAGTGACAAACCCCAACAAAATGGAGTACTTGTCGACTACCAGCACTATTTATATATCTGGCGTAGGGCCTTATTTTCCTGCTGATTATTCTGGAGGTATTGAGGCTGTTAAACTTAGCGATTACAGCACTGAAATTATCGTCGATGATGGCGATGTAGACAATCACCCATATGGACAAATAAACAATCTTGCCATTCTAAATAGCACACGGGGCTATTTTGTTGGTTATAGTGCATGGCAGGATACAGCCGTGTATAGTTTTAATCCAACAACTGGTGAGGTCGATACGACTGCCTTGATGGAAAATAAAGATATTAGCGATATCGAGATCGGACCATTAGGAAATCTGTGGGTAACCAATCGAAACGAGTCTGGTATTACAATTATCGATACTGTAGATAATAGCGTGTTTAATGAGCTCATTGATACCGACCTGGTTCCTAGCGACATTGAGTTTATTTCAGTGCCAAAAAGCGATTAATTTGATATTTTCTAGGGTTGCTGATTTCGGCAACCCTAGATTTTCGGGAAAAAAATTATTATTAAATACCAGCCCCTAAGAAATAGCTTTTTTATAATCGCCGGTCTTTTCATTTTCTCCGGCATCAGCCTTCTATCGTCTTTATTTATCGGTAGCTCATCTATTCCTGCAAGTCAGGTGCTGGATGTCCTAACGGGAAATGGTTCGGCTTTACATCAAACGCTGATTTTTGAATTGCGTTTACCTCGTGCATTAATTGCGTTTTCTACTGGAGCGATGCTGGCCATTGCAGGCGTACTGATGCAAGTTCTTCTGCGTAATCCATTGGCAGATCCGTACGTCTTAGGTGTATCTGGGGGGGCATCATTTGCGGCATTAATAGCGATGTTGCTTGGCTTTGAAGCAGCTTGGGTAACGGGCAGCGCATTTCTAGGTGCGCTGTTTTCGATATTTACTGTTTTTATTTTGGCGCAAGGGCAAGGTGGTTGGACGATTAGCCGCTTGTTATTAACCGGTGTGGTAATGGCGGCTGGTTGGGGGGCTTTAATCAGCTTTATATTAGTTATATCCCCACCCGATAAAGTACATGGCATGCTATTTTGGTTAATGGGTGATTTGAGTTACGACAGACCCTTGGGCCCAGGCGTATTTATACTTGGCCTTGGATTGTTGTTGACTCTACCTTTATGTCGTCAGTTGAATGTAATGATCTGGGGAGAAAAGCAGGCGGCTAGTTTAGGGGTAGATGTTAAACATATAAGGCTGATGATATTTTTTCTAGCTTCTTTGTTAACGGCGGGAGCGGTTTCTCTGGCAGGGGGAATTGGTTTTGTGGGTTTGGTTGTACCTCATTTTGTGCGCTTGTTGGTAGGCAATGATCACCGGATATTAGTGCCCGCTAGTGCGCTAGCTGGAGCTATTTTGTTGATATGGGCAGATGTGTTGGCAAGAACAGTGATGGCACCTATGCAAATCCCCGTCGGTGTGTTAACCGCATTTTTAGGTGTTCCTTTGTTTCTCTATTTATTAAGAAGAAGCAAATAATATGTCCATTAAGATTCATAATTTAACATTGAGTATCGCAGGCAAAAAAATATGTGACTCATTGAACGTCGAATTCAAACCAGGCGAATGTTGGGCAATTCTTGGTGTTAATGGAGTGGGAAAGTCTACTTTATTGCATCACATGATTAATGTTACAGAAACATGCTCAGGCAATATTGTTATAGATGATAAGCTACTGAGTGATTATCGACTACAACGCAAGCTTCTGGCACAAAAGACAGGGATACTTTTGCAAGATTATGAATACAACTTTCCTTGCACCGTCCTAGAGGCAGTGTTAATTGGGAGACATCCTTTTATATCGCACTGGCAATGGGAGAACGAGAATGATATAGAGATTGCCGAAGCTGCACTTATAAGTACTGAATTATATGACTTAAGAGAAAGAAGTACAGCAACGCTATCGGGCGGTGAAAAACGACGCCTTAACTTAGCAACGTTGTTAACTCAGAATCCTGATTATTTTCTACTAGACGAGCCAACTAATCATCTCGACTTGAATGCGCAAGTTAACATGTTAAACCTGATAGAAAAACATGTTGTAGCTAACAACAAAACGGCAATCATGGTGATACATGATGCAAATCTCGCAAATCGTTATTGTGATAACGTATTAATGTTATTTGGCGATGGAGAATGGGCATCGGGAAGAACAAGAGATTTAATTAATGCTCCGACATTGGAGAGATTGTACGGTTGTTCGATTCGGAGTTTTACAGACAATAATGAAACCGTTTATTTACCCGCATAAGTTAATAACTTTTGCCTTATTGTGTTTGTTTTCATTGGGTATATTCAATGAATCATTCGCAGAGATAACTGTTGTTGATGACATAGGTCACGCTATTAAACTAAATCAGCCAGCAAAACGAATTGTAAGCCTCTCACCAGGTATAACAGAGCTCTTGTTCGCAGCTGGTGGTGGAGCAAATGTAAAAGGCGTGGTGAGTTATAGTGACTTTCCTGAAGCAGCAAAGAAGTTGCCTCAGGTGGGTAGCTACAATGCAGTTGATATTGAAAAAATACTTTCTTTAAACCCAGATCTAGTGGTTGCTTGGAAAAGTGGAAATCCACCATTACAGATAAGCAAGTTGAAAAAGCTAGGATTAAACGTATTCACTAGTGAACCCCGTAATTTTGACAATATTCCCGATACTCTAGTCAGGTTTGGTAAATTAATGAATACCGAGTCGTCTGCGAATAAGGCCGCTTCTGATTTCCAAGATGGTTTGAGTCAATTAACACAAAAATACTCGAAAGATAAAACCAAACCGAAATCGGTCTATATTCAAATTTGGAACAAACCTATAATGACTATTAATGGAGAGCATCTAATCTCTAAGATATTCGCATTTTGTAATGGGCATAATATATTTCACGACGTACCGCAGTTAACACTAAACCTCGATGTAGAAACAATCCTCCAGAAAAATCCCGATGTGATTTTTGTAACTCGAGATGGAGACTTAGGTGAGCAATGGCTGTCGCAATGGCGCAAGTGGGATTTCTTGAAAGCAGTAGAAAGTAAAGAATTATTTGCGGTAAATCCAGATCACCTTGTGCGCCACACGCCGCGTATACTCAAGGGTATTGAGCAGGTATGCGGGTTTCTTCATCCAAAGTTATAGTTGCATTATTTATCTATTAGATAAAACTTTTGTACAAATTTAATAAGGCTTAGCTAATCCTGCTGTGTACAATGGGCAAACATGTTGATTTACTCCTATGAAGCGTATACTACCAGATATGAAATATACCATTATCCCGGTTACCGATTTTGAGCAAAACTGTTCACTGATTCATTGTTTACAGTCGAATGAAGCCGCTTTTGTTGATCCTGGTGGGGATTCGAAACAGCTAATTAGAGCTCTAGAAAAGTCGGGTGCAAAGCTTAGTAAAATATTACTAACCCATGGCCATATTGATCATGTTGGCGCCGCAGTGGAATTGGCGGATCAATTTTCTGTTCCGATTATAGGTCCTCATAAGGCCGATAAATATTGGCTGGATTTACTTCCAGAAGAATGTGAATTGTTTGGCTTGCCTCAATTGGCGGCATTTCTCCCAGATCAATGGTTGTCTGAGGGGCAAACGGAACTAGTGGGGGAGATTGCTTTTTCAGTACTGCATTGTCCAGGTCACACTCCAGGACATGTTATTTTTTATCAGCCTGAAAATAAGCTAGCGTTTGTTGGTGATGTTCTTTTTAAGGACTCAATTGGTAATACGGATTTCCAGGGTGGCAGTTATCCTCAATTGATGGATAGTATTCAGAATAAATTACTGGTACTAGGCGATGATGTGACGTTTGTTCCTGGTCATGGACCTGTGTCCACATTGGGCAGGGAGCGCCTTAGAAATCCTTTTCTGAGCGAGCTTGGAATCACCACGGAATTGTCATAAAGCTTTCAACCTTGAGTTCGCCATTCAAGCGTTGTTATCTCTATTTACTCCTTACCTTTGTTCAAGCTGATTACAGTTATTTTTAACTGTTCTACCATTGATTCTGATATTTCTTTAATAAGCCCTTGAAACCGAATAAGCATATCATCAAATACTTTTGATGTTATTCCGATTTCATCATTATGGTCTATTTTTGTGCATTAATGTGTAAGTTGCAATATATGGTTTTTTACTGCTTTTTATCTATAGTTCGAATTTACTGAGTTAGAAACAAGTATTATTCGACTTTA
>Ga0316207_10002034_pt1 | contig 22083 bp, 22 predicted proteins | sample 6weekpyrite_MG_FD_204943 | JGI IMG/M metagenome (GOLD analysis project Ga0316207, IMG submission 204943) | Microbial mat bacterial communities from mineral coupon in-situ incubated in ocean water Damariscotta River, Maine, United States -... | ecosystem: Environmental > Aquatic > Marine >...
CAAGCTCAACAAAAATACCAAAGCCGGTTACAGCACTAATAGTCCCTTCAAATTCATCACCCACCTTCTCAAGCATGTATTCACATTTCAGCCATGCAACTGCATCACGTGTCGCTTCATCTGCACGCCGCCCTGTCATTGAGCTGTGTTCAGAGATGCGCTGCACATCCGCTGCACTGTATTTAAATCCTGCTGGTTTACCGCCGGCAATGAGGTGGCGAATAGCACGATGTACCATCAGATCAGGATAACGTCGAATAGGTGATGTAAAGTGCGCATAGTGCTCAAGCGCAAGACCAAAATGGCCTATGTTTTCAGTTGAATACACCGCTTGTTGTAGTGAGCGTAACAATACAGTTTGGATTAAATGAAAATCAGGTCGATCGACAATTTTCGCCAACAATTGCCCATAATGCTTTGGTTCTGGATCTTCACCGCCGCCTAAGGTCAAACCGAGTTCGGTAAGGAAATCACGCAAGTCACTTAAGCGTTCACCTTGTGGGCCATCATGAATACGGAATGGCGTTGGCATTTCATTTTTTAACAAATAATGTGCCGCCGCGATATTTGCATTGATCATGCATTCTTCAATCAATTTATGTGCATCATTTCTTACAACAGGTGATATGCGTTCAATCTTTTTGTCTTTACCAAATTCAATACGCGTTTCAGTCGTATCGAAATCAATCGAGCCACGTTTGTCGCGCGCTTTACGCAATACAGCATAAAGCCCATACAGATTCTCAAGATGAGGAACAACGGCTTTATACGTTTTACGTAATGCAACATCTTTATCAACCAACATTGCAGCTACTTGCGAATAAGTTAAACGTGCATGCGAGCGCATTACCCCACGCATAAATCGATAGTCACCCAATTTACCTGCAGCACTGAAATGCATTTCACAAACCATGCACAAACGATCAACATCGGGATTGAGTGAACATAAACCATTCGATAGGTTCTCTGGCAACATGGGAATAACACGTTGCGGGAAGTAAACAGAGTTGCCACGCTCAACCGCTTCTTTATCCAAGGCATCACCTGTTTCAACATAGGTCGATACATCGGCAATCGCGACGACTAACTTCCACCCCTTGCCATGCGGTTCACAATAAACAGCGTCATCGAAATCTCGTGCATCCTTGCCATCGATGGTCACTAACGGCATTTTACGCAAGTCTTCACGATCAGCAATATCGGTTTCAGGAATACTGTCACCGAATTTAGCCGCTGCTTGCATCACTTCATCAGACCATTCATGCGGCAAACCATGTGAACGAATCGCCACATCAATTTCCATACCGGGTGCCATATGGTCACCCAACACCTCACTAATGCGACCAATAGGTTGTGAACGTCGATTGGGTTGCTGCGTAATCGCAACGACAACGATTTGCCCCGCCTTCGCTGCACCGCGTTGTTCAACTGGGATATTAATATCTTGTAAACGTGGATTATCTGATACAACAAAACTCACGCCCGATTCTTCGTGATAGCGACCGACAACCGATTCGGTGTTGCGTTCAATAACCTCAACCACTGCACCTTCACGACGACCGCGTCTATCAACACCGGTGACACGCACAATCGCACGATCGCCATGCAAAATGCTGCGCATTTGGCGACCGGTCAAAAATACATCTTCACCGCCCTCGTCCGGTATTAAGAAACCAAACCCATCGGGATGTGCCGTGACTCGCCCTGTTACGAGATCTAAACGCTCTGGCAGGCAAAAACCACCTCGGCGGTTACGTAATAATTGCCCGTCACGCTCCATTGCATTCAAGCGCCGTTGTAAGGCGATATGATCAACATCTTCATCTAGCCCTAGTTCACTTGCTAAATGCCTAAATGTCAGTGGTTTATCCGCATCTGCTAAGACCGATAAAATGAATTCACGACTTGGAATGGGACGTTGGTATTTCTCGGCTTCACGCTGGGAATGCGGATCAGCTGGCTTATTTGATTTTGTCATAGCCTATTGTGACATTGTATATAGAGTTAGGGAACTCACTTCGCCGAATTGACATTAATCAGGCCAATCGTTAAAGTCCCGCCGCATATGCCGAAGTGGTGAAATTGGTAGACACGCATGCTTCAGGTGCATGTGGGGGTAACCCCGTGGAGGTTCAAGTCCTCTCTTCGGCACCATTCGATAGTCTCCTTTCTAATCAATAAGATAAGAAGAAAAGTACCGCCAATAAACAACTTTTGAAAACCCAGCTTCAGCTTTGATTTCTTGACAAACCCCCTACTCCCATATACGTTACAACAACTTACTTTAGGTGTCCTGCGAGCTTTCACTCAAAGGATGAAACGGAAAATCGGTGCGTTCCATACCCTATAAAAATAGGGTTACACAGAGACAATCCCGATACTGCCCCCGCAACGGTAAACGAGTAAATATCTGCATTTCGCCACTGTGCTACGGCATGGGAAGGCGCAGATTAGGGAACTAGCCCACTCGTGAGTCCGGAGACCGGCCCAAAGAATGTTTTGACACTGCGGAGGGCGAGCTGTCAGAAGGAAATAAGCGCGACTTCCTTTCAAAACTCTCCTCCAGATAAATTTAGTTCAGAAAATTAAATAATATTTTTGTTCGAGGAGAACATGCATGAACCACGTAACAACTGCTTCAAGTCACACACAAACTCTCAGTAGCCGTATTGCCACTGCTGCTGTCGCATTAACACTTGGGATTATTATGTTAGCCGGTGTAGGTTTCGTTCAAGGCAACAATAATGTTGTTCATAATGCAACACACGATACACGCCATGGCATGAGCTTCCCTTGCCACTAGGCTAAAAATCATGTTACGTCGTATTTTGTTTGCTGCCATTATCGCCGGCACACTGACAGGCATTCTGTTTACCGCTGTCCAACACCTTCAGGTCATTCCGCTTATCCAAGAAGCAGAAAGCCATGAAGCGGGCACGCCTACGCAACATGAACATGCCAGTGCGGATGCGCATAGTGATGATGACGTAGTTGAACGCCATTTATTTACCTTGCTTGCCAATGTGCTTGCCGGTATCAGTTTTGCCATGATCCTTGCGAGTGCGATTACGTTAAGTAAACACACAGGTTTGCGTAAAGGCCTACTCTGGGGTGTGGCTGGCTATTTGTGCTTCTTTGTTGCCCCCGCACTTGGACTAACGCCTAAGTTACCCGGCACACTCGGTGCACCACTCGATTACCAACAGATTTGGTGGGTTGCCACCGTCATTTCCACTGCAATAGGTCTAGGTCTTTTGGTCTTTGCGAAACATATACTATTAAAAGCTCTTGGCTTGGTATTCCTTGCTATACCGCATGTCATTGGTGCGCCCGTACCTGCACAGGCATATAGCTCAGCACCAGAACAATTACGCCATGACTTTATTATTGCCAGCGCATTAGCCAACGCTGCCTTCTGGCTTATTCTTGGCAGCACTTCTGGTCACATGTTGCGTAAAACAGGAGCCGCGGCTTAATTATGTCGACGACTAACGCTGACCAACGCCATCAACAACGTATGCAGCATAAAAAGGCGGTTGTCGATGCAGGTATCGCCAAGGCCACCGAAGAACGCGGCATTATCCTTGTCCACACCGGCAACGGTAAAGGCAAGAGCAGTGCTGCCTTTGGTATGGTTGCCCGCGCATTGGGTCATGAGATGCGCGTCGCCGTCATTCAATTTGGTAAAGGTAAAAATGCCACTGGCGAAGAATTATTCTTCCGAAAAATATTACAAAATGATTACCACGTCATGGGGGAAGGCTTTACTTGGGAAACCCAAGATCGCCAACGTGATATTCAAGCCGCTGAGGCCGCATGGCAAAAGGCGTGCGAGTATTTAGCCGATGCCGATTATGACCTCGTTGTATTAGATGAATTAAACATCACCCTCAAACATAAATACCTTGCGCTTGATAAAGTGCTAGCAACATTACAACAACGCCCGCACATGCAACACGTGATTATTACCGGGCGTGCCGCGCAACCCGAACTGATTGAGATCGCCGACACCGTTACCGATATGCAAAATACAAAACATGCTTATAAGGCAGGTGTCTGTGCACAAAAAGGGATTGAGCTATGAATGCAACTCAATGCCCTGCTTTGCTGATTAGCGCACCGGCATCTGGTCAAGGCAAAACAACCGTGACTGCCGCACTCGCAAGACTTTATGCCGAACAAGGTAAGAAGGTGCGTGTTTTTAAAACCGGCCCTGACTTTCTTGACCCAATGATTCTTGAACAGGCATGTGGCCTACCCGTTTATCAACTCGATCTTTGGATGGGTGGCGAAACACATTGCCGAGAATTATTATACAAAGCAGCATGTGAAGCTGATCTTATTTTGATTGAAGGTGTCATGGGTTTGTTTGATGGCACAACCTCAAGTGCCGATCTTGCGGAGCTATTTGGCATACCTGTTTTGGCTGTGATTGATTCAACCGCCATGGCGCAAACCTTCGGCGCAATTGCCTATGGCCTTGCACATTACCGTAAAGACATGCCGTTCGCTGGTGTCATCGCGAACCGTGTTGCCAGTGCTGGACACGGTGACATGCTTGCGGAAAGTTTAAACGCTATACCTTATATAGGTGCACTGCCACGTGATAGTGCTTGCGAGCTACCTTCACGCCACCTAGGTTTAGTACAAGCTGACGAGATCAATGATCTCGACACACGCATCAATGCAGCCAAGCAACACTTTATTGATGCAGGCTTTGACTACCAACCTGAACCGATTCACTTCGAGCCTGTTGAAACATCAACACCCGCTACATCATTGCAAGGCATGCGTATTGCCGTTGCACGTGATTCTGCTTTTGCCTTTGTTTATAAAGCCAATCTTGAACTGCTAACAGAAATGGGTGCTGAGTTGAGTTACTTCTCGCCACTTGACGATGATGAACTACCCGAAGCAGACAGTCTTTACTTCCCTGGCGGTTATCCAGAGCTACACCTTGAGGGGCTTGGCAACAACACCGCAATGCATGATGCGATTAAGCAGCACCAACAACAAGGAAAACCGATTGTTGCCGAGTGTGGCGGCATGCTTTACCTACTTGAAACATTGACTGACAAAGAAGGCCAATCACAAAACATGGTTGGCTTATTAAATGGCCATGCAAAAATGCAACAACGCCTTGCCAATCTCGGCATGCACAGCGTTGAGTTACCCGAAGGTGAAATGCACGGCCATACTTTTCATCATTCAACCATGGACACCCAGCTCACTGCTGTAGCAACAAGCAAGAGTTCACGAAAGCGCGGCCGTGGTGAAGCTATTTATCGACAGGACAGATTGCATGCCTCGTACCTCCATATGTACTTCCCTTCTAATCCCGAGGCAAGCGCACGCTTGTTTATGCCATGAACGATAAAGCTAAAGTATGGTTTGTTGGCGCAGGCCCCGGAGATCCAGAATTAATGACAGTAAAAGGCCAAGGTCTTATTGCGAAAGCCGATGCGATTTTGTTTGCGGGTTCATTGGTCTCAGAAGCTGCAATGCGTTGGGCAAAACAAGGTTGTGAGATACAAGATTCGAAAGGCATGAACCTTGATGAAATTACCGAGTGGTTAATTAAACACGCGTCGCAAAACAAAACCGTCGTACGCTTACAAACTGGCGACCCCGGCTTGTATGGTGCATTGATTGAAATGGTGCAACCACTCGATGCGGCGGGTATCGATGTCGGTGTTATACCGGGAGTATCATCTGCCATGGCTTCGGCTGCGGCAGGTGTTGAAAGTTTAACCTTACCTGAAGTAACCCAAACCGTGATCCTTACGCGCACCGAAGGCCGCACACCCATGCCCGAAGGTGAATCACTACAAGAGTTGGCGCAACATCATTGCACAATGTGCATTTTTCTTTCCATTACATTATTAAAGAAAGTAAAGACAGAACTGCTTGCCGCCGGTTGGCATGAAGATTCACCTATATTGGTTGTCCACAAAGCAAGTTGGCCTGGCGAAGAAAAAATTGTCCACGGTACGATTAGCAATATTCGTGAAAAATGTATTGCGGAAAAAATTACTAGCCAAGCCATGATTATTGCCAGTCCCACTATCGGTGCAAGACAATGGCCAGAGTTAAAGAAATCGAAACTTTACGATAAAGAATTTAGTCATCGTTTTCGCAAAGTTAAAAAACAGCAGGAAACAGCATCATGAACACATCGATATTATTAGTTGGTCACGGATCACGTCATACACCCGGCAATGACGAGATTGATCGTTTTTCAGCCAAGTGGAAAGAAATGAATCCACAGTGGCAAATTGAAACCTGCTTTATCGAATTTGCCGACGTTTTATTAGACGATGGTCTAAATAATGCGGCTAAAGATGCCGAGCGCGTTATTGTCGTGCCGCTTATTTTAAATGCCGCCGGTCATGTAAAAATGGAAATTCCACACCACATTAATGAAGCACGCCAGCGCCACAGCAATGTTGAATTTATTTACGCCTCCCATCTTGGCGCCAATGATTCAATCCTTAGTATTCTAAAGCGCAGCCTACTTAGTGTAATGAAAAAACTGGATATGCCTGATCCGAAAACTACTGGTGTCATTATTCTGGGACGTGGCTCATCTGATCGCGTTGCCAATGGTGAGATTGCTAAAATGGCGCGTTGGTTATTTGATGAAACCGATCATGAAAATATTGATATTGCCTTCACCGGCATTACCTACCCTCGCCTAGAAGCCGTGGTACAAAAACAAGTTGCACTCGGCATGACGCAAGTTGCGATCCTGCCCTATTACCTATTTACCGGCACATTGATCGAACGTATTAACTGCCAAGTAACTCGGCTACAGCAACAGTATCCACAAATCGCTATTTCACATGGTCAGTATTTCGGTTTTGAACCTGAAATCTATGAACTACTTAATCAACGCGTTAATCAGGCCAGTGGTGATGATGCCGATAGCAAAATGATGGAATGTGATGGTTGTAGTTATCGCCAGCTTGCTGAAGAACATGGTCACGGCCATAGCCATGACCATAATCATTCACACGATCACGATCATGATGACAAGTCGGGAGTAGCCGCATGAGCAACGTCGTCACCGAACAGCTCACGCAAGCTGGACAAAAGATCGAACATGATTCCTTTGCGATTGTAGACAAAGAAACCGGCGAACATAATTATCCTGCAGACCAATGGCAGATCGTCCGCCGTATGATTCACGCGACTGCTGATTTTGAATTTAACGGTCTCGCACGTTTTCATTCTGATGCCGTTAGCGCAGGACTAAAAGCCATTGCTGGCGGTGCCAATATAGTTGCTGATGTTGAAATGATTTGCGTCGGTTTATCTAAGCCAAGGCTTGCTCATTTTGGCGTAAACACACACCATTTTATTGCGGATCCAGAAGTCATAGAACAAGCCAAGGCAGAAAATACCACGCGTGCGGTTCAAGCTATGCGCAAAGCGCACAAATTGGGTCTGCTTGAAAACAGCATTGTCGCTGTTGGTAACGCACCAACCGCATTATTAGAAATTGATAAATTGATCCGCGAAGAAAACCTGAAGCCAGCACTCATCATAGGCATGCCGGTTGGTTTTGTCTCTGCTGAAGAATCTAAAGACATTATCAGTGAAGTAAATAATGTTCCGTGGGTTATCACTAAAGGTCGTAAAGGTGGTTCTACATTAGTTGTTTCTGCTATTCATGCCTTATTGGCATTGGCCGAAGCGCAACAAAAAGCATAAACCTAACTTACTTTCGTAGGCACATAACGTGGCAATGAAAAAAAAGAAAAAGAAAGGCACACGCAAAGGCTTCACCACTGGTGCTTGCTCTGCTGCTGCTGCGCGCGCAGCAACGCTTGGGCTATTAAGTGGCAAAGTACCTGATACGATTGAAAGCCAGCTACCCAACAATACCAAGGTGACCTTTCAAGTAACGGATGGCCACTGCGATCAACATTCTGCACATGCTGTTGTTATCAAAGATGCTGGTGATGATCCCGACTGTACTGACAAAGCCCCCTTAACGGTAGACGTACGTTTACTTGCAGACCGCAAAGGCGAGGTCATTCTTAAAGGTGGTGATGGTGTTGGTACGATTACCATGGCCGGTCTTGGACTTGAAGTGGGTGGCCCTGCGATTAATCCTATTCCACGCCAAAACATTGAAGACAATGTACGCCTTGCTGGTAAAGAGTTACTAGAAGAAAGCGGCATCGAAGTCACTGTCTCCGTACCCGGCGGTGAAGAAATGTCTGGAAAGACACTCAATTCCCGCTTAGGCATTGTTGGTGGTATTTCAATCCTTGGTACAACCGGTATTGTACATCCCTACTCTACTGCGGCATTCCGTGACAGCGTGATTCAAGGTATCCAGGTCGCCGCTGCACAAGGACAAGATACGATAGTACTCACCACAGGTGGACGAACAGAAAAATTTGTTATCAAAGAATTACCAGAACTCGCACAAGCCTGCTTTGTGCAAATGGGTGACTTTCTTAAATACGCCTTAGACACCGTTATTAAAGATGGCATCAAACATGTTGTGATCGGTGGTATGGTCGGCAAACTCACCAAAATGGCACAGGGTGAAACAGTTACTCATGCCGGGCGTAATGCAGTTAATACTGACTTACTCGCAGAACTTGCCGCCAGTGTTGGTGCCAGCCCCGAGGTATGCGACGACATTAGTAATTCTGAAATGGCGCGTTATGCCAGCGAACGCATGGAAGAAATTGGCCTACTCACCGAATTTTATCATGCGCTCGGCCTCAAGGTTATTGAAACCCTAACAGCGCGCTATCCCACTGGTTTCGATATCAAAATATTGATTTGTGATTTTGATGGCAACAAACTTTGTGAAATAAATCAGGGTGATGACCATGTCTAAACCTTGCCGAATCATTGGTGTATTAGACAACGGCGTTGATGGCCTTGCCCCTGCTACATTATCTTTTATTCAAGCCGCAGATGTTATCATTGGTGGTGAGCGCACCTTGGCTTTGTTTAAAGATGTCTTTAAAGCATCTGCTGAACAAAAAGATCTTGGTGGCAAACTCACCAAAGTGCCTGAATGGATTACAGCAGCACAACAAGCAGAACAATCAATTGTTGTGCTCGCTACAGGTGATCCTCTTTGTCACGGCATTGCGAAATATTTATTAAAGCAAATGCCAAACAACAACTGCGAAGTCATACCCAACACATCAACGCTACAACTTGCTTGCGCACGCTTAGGCATTGCGTGGCAGTCAGCATATATTTGTTCTGTTCACACAAAAGATGCTGGTGAGTGGAATGACGCTGCTGATATAAATCATGGCTTATATCCTTTATTACGCGATTGCCAACAACACCAGCTCTTAGGGATTTTTACTAGCCCTGAAAACACGCCTGACCGTATTGCGCGCATGCTACAACATGAAGGCATCGCAGACATGTTTGCTTTGTCTGTCGCTGAAAATTTATTAACCGCAGAGGAAAATATTCATTCATCGCTTTCTGTTAGTGATGCTGCAGCAATGAGTTTTGACGACCCCAATTTCGTTATTTTACAACGCAATATACCGAACAAAGAAAACCTGTTATTTGGCATTGAAGACAGCAGCTTTGCACAACGCAAACCCGACAAAGGGCTAATTACCAAACGTGAAGTACGTGCAGTCTCACTTGCGCGCATGCAACTTACTCGTAATAGCGTTGTTTGGGATATTGGCGCAGGTTCTGGTTCGGTTGGTTTAGAGGCCGCGCAACTTTGTGCCGATGGTTATGTTTACGCAATTGAGAAAAATGAAGCCGATACAGCTATTGTGCAAAAGAACAAAGCTAATCTTGATATTCATAATTTCAAATTATTCAACGCTAAAGCACCTGAACAACTTAATGACTGGCCAAATCCCGATGCCATTTTTATCGGTGGCTCTGGTGGCGAATTAGACCAGTTAATTACTATCTGTTTAACACGCCTTAATCAGGGTGGCTGGCTAGTGATGAACTTTGTCACATTAGAAAACCTAAATGTCGCAACAGAAATACTCAAACAACTCGATGTAAACTGGGATGTAACACAATTACAAGCCAGCCGTAGTAAACCAATTTTACACATGCACCGCATGCAGGCCGAAAACCCAGTCTGGATTGTCTGCGCCCAAGCTCCATTTATACAAAGCGAAAATGAACATGACGAATAGCAATATGGGTACATTGTATGGTGTGTCACTCGGGCCCGGTGACCCAGGGCTGATCACTCGTCGCGCATGGGAAGTGTTACAGCAAGACAATATCTTTTGGACTTACCCAATTAGAAACAAGAAAAGTGATAGTTATGCATTAGATATTGCGCTGCGCGGTGGGCTAACCCTCCCCGACGATAATTCAGCGTTAATTTTTCCTATGACGCATGACAAAAGCAAGCTGGCTAAATACTGGCTCAATGCAGCACAAACAGTGATTGAGGTTTTGCAAACGGGCCAGGATGTTGCTTTCCTCGTTGAAGGTGATGCCTCAACCTATTCTACTTTCGGTCATCTCGCCCGCACCGTTAATGCGCTCAATGAAAGCATCAATGTACAAACCATTGCGGGTGTGACTTCATTTAATGCTGCATCGGCTCGCCTACGAGCACCACTTGCTGATGTTGATGACACGCTTGCCATTATTCCTGCTGGTTATGGCATACACATCATTGACGAATTATTACAGCAATTCGATACGCTGGTTTTGCTAAAAGTGAAACCATTGCTTGATGACATTATTACCCTGCTTGGCTCACATGATTTATTAGAGCATAGCCGCTTTATTGAAAAAGCCGGTTCTCCTGAAGAACGTATCTTTGATGATGTCGCTTCACTTAAGGGGCAAAAAGTTAACTATCTTTCCTTGATGATCGTTAAAAACCCAGAGCGTCAACGTGGCGAAATTATTCGCGGCTGCCGTAAAAAAGTAACTGACATTAAATTAGCCGAGAAACAAGCATGACAATGACAACGACTACTCCACGCATTGGCATGGTTGCCATTACTAAACACGGTGCTGCTAATTTGGCAAAACTAGCACCCCGCCTACCCGAAGCCAATATCGTGGTATCGGAAAAATTTGCTAGCACAATGGATAACCTGCCAAACACGGTTAATGTGTATAGCGGTGCTTTGCGCGCACAAATGGCTGGTTTATTTGAAGATTATGATCAAATTGTTTTCTTCGTATCTCTCGGCGCCGTGGTTCGCTTAATTGCTCCGCAACTAAAATCAAAAGATGAAGATCCCGGTGTTCTCGTTGTTGATGATGCTTCACAATTTGTCATTCCTGTGCTGTCTGGTCATATCGGTGGTGCAAATGCCTATGCCGAACAACTTGCTGAATTATTAGGTGCGACCGCTGTATTAACAACCGCTTCGGATGTAGGTAAAACAATTCCAGTCGATATTCTTGGCCGTGAACTTGGCTGGAAAGTCGACGCACCTAAAATTAATATCACACGCGTATCAGCACATGTTGTTAATGAGGAGCCGATTGCCTTTGTACAAGAGTGCGGGGACAGTAATTGGTGGACACGACCAACGCCTCTGCCAAAGAATATTCATTTGTTCGATAGTTTTGATGCTGTCGACCTTGAGAAACACAAGGCTGTGTTATGGGTAACACATCAGGATGTTCCCGATAATCTTTGGCAAGAATTTGAAGAACGCTTGGTGGTTTACCGCCCGCCGGCTGATTAAACAACATGAAAGTTATTTTAGGCATGGGTTGTGACCGTGGTACTTCACAGCAAACATTAGAATCTGCCATTGACCTTGCTTTGAAAGAAGCAAAGTTGTCGCGTGATGTAGTGCATGCCTTAGCAACTATTGATAAAAAAGATGATGAAGTCGCATTGCTTGACCTCTCCTCTGAATATGATTGGCCGCTGAATTTTTACTCGGCTGAACAATTAGCAAAAGTAGACGTGCCCAACCCTTCTGAGGTTGTACGCAAATATATGGGAACACCTGCTGTTTCCGAAGCGGCGGCAATACTGGCCGCAAATACAGACATGAAAGATTTGATTATTGAAAAAATGAAATACCTTGGTGCAGACGGAAAAAATGCCACGGTATCTATTGTGAGGATGCAACATGAGCAGTAATGGTAAAATTTTATTAGTTGGCTTTGGCCCAGGTGCTGAAGAACACATGAGTGTACGCGCTCTACAAGCGATTGAAGAAGCGGACGTCGTGATTGGTTATTCAACCTATATTAAACTCGTTAAAAATCTGCTCGATGGCAAAGAAGTTATACGGAAAGGTATGACCGAAGAAATCGATCGTTGCATTGAAGCCTACGAACACGCAAAGCTAGGCAAAGTTGTTGCCTTGATTTCATCGGGTGATATTGGTGTCTATGGTATGGCAGGGCCAACCTATGAAGTTTTATTAAAATCAGGCTGGAAACCTGGTTGTGGCATTGATGTTGAAATTGTGCCTGGCAGTACTGCCCTTTCTGCCTGTGCTTCATTAGTGGGTGCGCCACTCACACATGATTTTTGTTCCATTTCTTTATCGGATTTACTCACACCGTGGCCAAAAATTGCCAAGCGCATTGATGCGGCTGGTCGTAGTGATTTTGTAGTTGCCCTCTACAATCCCAAAAGTGGTCGACGCACTCAGCAAATTGTCGAAGCGCAGCGCATCTTATTGCAATACCGTAGACCAGACACACCTGTCGCTATTGTTAAATCTGCTTACCGTGAAGCAGAAAATATTCAAATGGTTCGCCTTGATGAAATGAAAGATTGCAAGATCGGCATGCTGACCACCGTCCTCGTTGGTAATAGCAGCACCTATATGGACGAAGGCCTGATGATCACGCCGCGTGGTTATGCCAACAAATATGAAGATATTACCGGTGATGCGATTGAAGGCGAAAAGCGTGGTCGTTCATTAAGCATGGGATTAATTGGTTGGAAAGCCTGTGTACGTGAATACCTGCGTAACAGTAACGACCATTCACTACGTGACGTTGCTCTCCACTTTGATAGTGCAGCAGGTGACATTATCTCTGCAATCAGTGAAGCAAATCATGATGTTGATGGCGAAGATGATCATGCAGGCGAATACACTGCCGCACTCGTACAACAAGAACCACAAGCGGTTATTGATGCAGCCAAACAATGGGGGTTATTGCGTGCAGTAGTACGTAGTGATGCTGGTGCTGTTGCAGAACTCATGGTTCATGCAGATGATTTTTCCATGCGTCGTGATTGGATGAACATTGAAACAGAACAGCTGCATTTACATGTGAACTGGCCGCGTGTGCAACACGTTTGGTTTGTACGTCGTGCAGATAAATTATGCAGCGTACATTTCACCGACGAGCGTAATGAAACTGTTTTCAACCTATCACTGGTACGCAAAGACGGTGTTTATGACAAAGCGGCATTACAGTCTTTTGAACAAGACTGGTTAGCACTAACTGAAATAAATGAACTAGAGGAAGTAAGTTAATGAGTGAAGTAGAAAAACCAAAAATGATGGACTATGCACGACACATGCTCGTATGCGTAGGCCCACGTTGTACCGAAGAAGGTGAATCACAAGACCTATTCGACAGTCTTGGTGAAAAATTTAAAGCCGCGGGAATTGATAAAGGTGACTTGCGTGTTAAACGTACTCGCACACATTGTTTTGCTACCTGCAAATCAGGCCCTGTGCTTTGCATTCAACCTGATGGTATCTGGTACTACAATGTCACCGAGGCCAATTTAGATCGCATCATCAATGAGCACTTAGTCGGTGGTGTACCTGTTGAAGATTTAATTTATCACCGCCAAAGTCCGGATTGCGTTGCCTAATTGTGAGTAACGCTGAGCACATCAATTTTTCGAACGCCGAACGCGAAACGCTGCATAAGATTATGCTGGCACGTCGTGATATGCGGCACTTCTTACCTAACAGTAAGGTCGAAGATGATGTGCTTGTTAGGATTATGGAGGCAGCACATTCAGCTCCTTCTGTTGGCCTGATGCAGCCTTGGCGCTTTATCCACGTCAAGAATGCATCTCTACGCGAAAATATTGCCACACTCGTAGACACGGAAATTCAAAACACCGCTGATGTAATGAATGAGCGTAAAGCCGAATTTCTAAAGTTAAAACTCGAAGGGATTCGTGATTGTGCCGAGCTCATTGCCGTAGTACAAGCTCCAGATGATGGCACACTATTAGGTAGGCGTACCCTGCCAACCGAAATGGCACTATGCTCTACTGCCTGTGCGATTCAAAACTTATGGCTCGCTGCCCGTGCCGAAAATCTAGGTATGGGTTGGGTCTCGCTCTTTGAACCACAAGCACTCGCACGCTTATTACAATGTCCTGAAGGTGCCGTGCCCATTGCCCTACTCTGTATTGGACCTGTAAAAGAATTTTATGAAAAGCCCATGCTAGTTGAAACAGGTTGGCGTGATGCGAAAACACTCGACAGTGTGTTGTTTAATGACAAATGGCCTGACGATTAACAGTCATGGATATTATTATTGTCATACTCGCCGCACTCATACTCGATCGACTCTTTGGCGAACTAACCCGTTGGCATCCACTGATTGGCTTCGGTAATCTGGCAAAAAACATTGAATCACGTCTTAACGTAAACAGTGCATCAAATCATCGAAAAAAAATCCATGGTATTATTTCACTTGGCATATTAGTTATTCCCTTTACGGGTATCGCTGCTTATCTTTCTTATTATTACAACCACTACTTAATCATTGAGATCGCAGTACTTTATTTGGCCATTGGTTCTCGTAGCCTTATTGAACATGCCCAGCGTGTTGCCGATGCATTGTTATTAAACCGCCACGATGCTGCCCGTAAATTCACCAGTTATATTGTTAGCCGCGACACCGATAAAATGAGCGAAACTGACATGGCGCGTGCAGCAATTGAGTCAACACTCGAAAATGGCAACGATGCCATCTTTGCCCCTCTATTTTGGTTTATTATTGGTGGCGCACCTGCTGTCGTCTTGTACCGACTTAGCAACACATTAGATGCAATGTGGGGATATAAAACACCACGTTTTTTATATTTTGGCTGGGCTGCCGCACGTTTAGATGATGTTCTAAACTATATTCCTGCGCGCCTTACCGCCATAAGCTATGCCTGTCTTGGACAATTTCAAACTGCTCTACAATGTTGGCGCACACAAGCGGCTATGTGCAAAAGCCCTAATGCCGGCCCCGTCATGTCATCCGGTGCAGGTGCTTTAGCGTTACAACTAGGCGGGCCAACGCTCTATCATGGGAAAATTGAAGATTGTCCTCTACTCGGTTGTGGTGATGCACCTCTTGCTAATAATATCCTTCAAGCAACAAAACTTGTTCAACGCAGTATTCTCCTTTGGGCTGGCATTGCCATGTTAATTGCCGGAGGACTCGCTCTTGCTTAAACACGGTGGAAAACTTATTCAGGCAGCACAGCAATACAATATTCCGCTTGATGATTGGCTGGATCTTTCAACTGGGCTTAATCCACAAGCATGGCCTGTTCGCACCATACCTATTGATGCATGGGCACAACTTCCCGATGATGATGATAGCCTTGCTCAAGCAGCATGTGATTATTACGCGGGTAAGCATGTTTTACCCGTTGCAGGATCACAGGCTGCTATTCAGATTTTACCAAAATTACGCGAACCATCATCACGTATTGCAATACTCAATCCCGCTTATGCAGAACATGCCCATGCATGGCAAGAAAATGGCTTCAATGTCACACCCATATCAACAAGCGATATTGATGCTGCTGTAAGAACCCATGATGTTATTTTATTGGTCAATCCCAATAATCCAACCGGAGAATCATTTGGTGTTGCGCAATGTTTAGATTGGCACCGTCAATTGCAACAACGTGGTGGTTGGTTGATCGTTGATGAAGCATTTATTGATAGCACACCTGAACACAGTCTTGTCAGTCACAGTCATCAAGATGGTCTCATCATCTTACGTTCACTCGGAAAGTTTTTTGGCCTTGCTGGCGCTCGGGTTGGTTTTGTTTTTGCTGAACCAAACTTACTCTCAAAACTAGCAGATCTACTCGGCCCTTGGTGTATCAGTGGACCTTCACGTTGCATTGCAAAACTTGCGCTTCACGATACACAGTGGCAAGACACCACACGCGAACAACTTAAAACCAATGGTCTACGCCTTAAAAACCTGCTCATCGAAAATGGATTAACACCTGATGGCAGCACAACTCTGTTTCAATGGTTTAAAACAACTAACGCTAAAGCAATACACGAGCAATTAGCACAACAAGGCATTTTTACTCGTCTGTTTTTAGAACCACTCAGCATTCGCTTCGGACTACCCGCAACAGAACAACAATGGTCTCGCCTAGAACAGGCTTTAAGTGCACTAACACAAACGAGTTTCATCCATGAGGTGCAGCAATGAGCGTACTCATGGTGCAAGGTACAACCTCTGATGCAGGCAAGAGCGCACTCGTTACTGCACTGTGTCGACACTTGGCGCGTCGAGGGATCCGCGTTGCGCCATTTAAACCGCAAAACATGGCATTGAACTCAGCCGTTACCGTCGATGGTGGAGAAATCGGTCGGGCTCAAGCCTTACAGGCATTAGCCGCCGGTATCGAACCACATACCGACATGAACCCAATCTTACTCAAGCCGAATACAGATACCGGTTCTCAAGTCATCGTACACGGACACGCTATCGGTAACATGGATGCGCGTAGCTACCACGACTACAAATCGATTGCGAAACAAGCCGTACTGGAATCTTATCACCGCCTGCAACAACAATATGATGTGGTATTAGTTGAAGGCGCGGGTAGTCCTGCCGAAATTAATCTACGCAGTAAAGATATTGCCAATATGGGCTTTGCCGAGGCCATTGATGCACCTGTTCTATTAATTGCTGATATTGATCGTGGTGGTGTGTTTGCTCACCTTGTTGGTACATTAGAATTACTCAGTGATAGCGAACGCCAACGTGTTAAAGGCATGGTTATTAATCGTTTTCGTGGTGACCCTGCTCTGCTGCAATCAGGCATCGATTGGCTTGAGGACAGAACCAACACTCCTGTTACGGGCGTACTGCCTTATCTACACAACTTGCATCTAGAAGGCGAAGATAGTCTTTCGCGTCGCGGCAGTACCGCAAGCAGTGACAATGCATTCAATATTATCGTGCCTGCCCTGCCGCGTTTAAGTAACCATACTGATTTTGATCCACTCAACCTACACCCTCAGGTGAACTTACGTTTTGTTAATGCTGATGAAGCTATCCCTGCCGCCGATTTAATTATTTTACCCGGCAGCAAAAGCGTGCATGCCGATCTTACTTGGTTACGCCAACATGGCTGGGAAGATGCTATCAACAAACATCTTCGTTATGGCGGTCGGCTCCTCGGTATCTGTGGTGGCTTCCAGATACTTGGCCAATGCATTCATGACCCACAAGCCATAGAGTCTGATGCCGGTTCGATCACAGGCTTAGGCTTGCTAGACATAGAAACAACGCTTGAAGAAAACAAGCAACTACATAATGTAAGCGGGACACTAATTAGCAATGGCGCAGAAATATCTGGCTATGAAATTCATGCAGGCATCACTACAGGCAATAGTTTACAAAATCCGCTTGTTCAACTCGATGAACATACGGACGGTGCTATTTCTGACGATGGAAACATCATCGGAACGTACTTGCATGGATTATTTGAATCCACTGATGCTTGTCAAACATTGTTGAATTGGGCAGGACTTAAAAATATTACTGCAGGGGATTACCGGCAACGTCGTGAAGATGATATTAATCGTCTTGCCGATGCCGTTGAAAAGCACATCGATATGGAATCTATTGATAAGCTACTTAATATTCATGAAACAACTGACAGCAAGGAACAGTGTTCATGAAACAGCTCATATTAGGTGGTGTGCGTTCAGGAAAAACTCGTATTGCTGAACAACTCGCAATCGATTCAAGTCTTGATGTTACGTATGTCGCTACGGCAACTGCTGGCGATGCTGAAATGCAAGAACGTATACAAAAACATCAACAACAACGCCCTGCACACTGGCAATCTATTGAGGAGCCACTATTGTTGGCAGATGTCTTGCAGTCTCACGCTAGTGCAGACCGCTGTATACTGGTTGATTGCCTAACCCTATGGCTAACCAATCTATTATTAAAAGAGGACGATGATTTTTTTAACACGCAGCGAGATGCACTCCTTGAATGCCTAGCCACCCTCCCTGGTCAAATTATTTTTGTTAGCAATGAAACCGGACTAGGTATCGTCCCCATGGGGGAACTCACTCGTCGTTATTGTGATGAAGCAGGTTTATTGCATCAAGCCATTGCGCAACAATGTGACCGCGTTCTTTTAAGCGTCGCGGGGCTACCGCAAGTTTTAAAGGGTGAACCATTATGAATATGCAATGGCTACACAACGATGCGGCAGCACTCAACCCAGAAATAAAACAACAAGCACTTGAGCGACAAGCGGAACTAACCAAACCCCCTGGCGCATTAGGCCAGCTCGAATCACTTGCTGTACAACTTGCGGCGATGCAAGGAAAAGTAAAACCCAACTTAGATAACATTCACATCAGTGTGTTTGCTGCCGATCACGGTATTGCTGCAAATAAAAACATCTCAGCCTTTCCTCAAGCAGTAACTGCCGAGATGGTGCGCAATTTTTCTCGAGGTGGCGCAGCCATTAATGTATTGGCTAAACAACTTGACTCAACACTCGAGGTAATTAATCTGGGTACGATTGGCGCTTTGGAACCGTTACCTTCTGTATTAGAACAACGCATTGCAGCCGGGACTGCAGATTTTTCAAAGCAAGCCGCGATGACTGAAGCACAACTTGACGCTGCACTTGATGCAGGTAAACAAGCAGTTATTCGTGCTGATAGTGCCGAACTGTTTATTGGTGGAGAAATGGGTATTGGCAATACCAGCTCTGCTTCTGCGATTGCTTGTGTTTTATTAAATTTACCCGCCAGCGATCTCGTCGGTGCGGGTACGGGACTAGATAAATCTGGCATCAGTAATAAATCCAGTTTTATCAACCAAGCATTAAAATTGCATCAACATGCAGACTCTCCTCTCGAGATATTGCGCTGCCTTGGTGGTTTTGAAATAGCGGCACTCGTCGGCAGTTATCTTTATTGTGCGCAATCGGGAAAGCCTGTTCTTATTGATGGCTTTATTAGTTCTACCGCTGCGCTTGTTGCAAGCAAACTTTGTCCATCAGCCAGCAGTTGGTTCTTCTATGCGCATACATCTGCCGAACCCGGTCACCTACATATTATGAACGCCCTTAAAGCAAGCCCACTATTAAACATGGGGATGCGACTTGGTGAAGCTAGCGGTGCAGCAATGGCCGTTCCTATTTTGCAGATGGCTTGCGCCCTGCACAATGAGATGGCCACCTTTTCTGAGGCAGGAGTATCAAACAAAGATGACTAAGATCACAACAGTTGATCTTATGCGCCACGGTGAAGTGGAAGGTGGCAGTCGTTTTCGTGGCAGCACCGACGACCCACTTACTGAACTGGGTTGGCAACAAATGCTAGATACTCTCAATGCGGGTAGTGAATGGACTCAAATAATTAGCTCACCTTTGCAGCGCTGCAAGAAATTTGCTGCACACTGGTCGGAAGAAAATTCACTACCACTAAGTATTAATAATAATTTTCAAGAAATGCATTTTGGTGATTGGGAAGGCAAAACGGCGGAAGAAATTATCGTGAGTTCGCCAGATGCACTAGAAAAATTCTGGCAGAATCCTGAGCGGTTTGCACCCGCTAATTCAGAGCGGCTCAGTGAATTTAAACACCGCATATTAACCGCATGGAAAGAAATAATTAAACAGCAACAAGGTAAACATGTGTTGCTAATTAGTCATGGCGGTGTTATTCGGAGCATACTCGCCCATATTCTTGAGATGCCCGACCATGCCCTACTTAAATTAGAAATACCACTTGCTGGCATTAGTCGCGTGAATATTTATCATGAACGAGATAAACCTGATAGCAGCAGCCTTGTCTTTCATGCCGGGAGTCTATAAATGTTTCGCCCTTTTATTATTGCGGTGCAATTTTTAACGCGTCTACCAACACCTAGACTTAATAATATTAGCCAACAAGAAATCGGTCATTCACTCGCATGGTATCCATTGGTTGGACTAATTATTGGCGGCATACTTGTAGGTGCTTTGGAATTACTAAGCAATGCTCCTATTAATTTACAAGCAGCATTAATACTTAGCCTTTGGGTGCTGATCACCGGCGCATTACACCTTGATGGTCTTGCCGACAGTGCGGATGCCTGGTTAGGTGGCCATGGTGATAAAGACAAAACCCTTGCCATAATGAAAGACCCTACCAGTGGTCCCGCTGCCGTCGTTATTCTTATTCTTATTTTATTGATTAAATACACGGCAATTGAAGCGATTATTACACATGACGACTGGCTGATTTTATTGTTCGCACCCATGCTAGCCCGCGGCATGATGTTGCTATTATTCCAAACCACTACTTATGTTAGAACTGGCGGGCTGGGAGAAGCATTAGCGCATCACCACTCTCACTTAACAGGTTGGATGCTTATAGCTGCACTCACGATCGCATGCATATGGATACTGGCACTACAAGGAATAATTATTCTGCTTAGTAGCTGTGCAATATTTCTTTTTATACGTCACATGATGAAAAAACGTGTTGGTGGTACTACCGGCGATACCGCCGGCGCACTCATAGAAATCAGCGAAGCCGTTATACTATTGAGTATAGCTCTGTCTCAATAAAGGTTTTCTAACCTTTCTTAAAACCTCAACACTCGTTTAGTTATTAGTCTTAATTGCTGCTTCACTTGGCAATGTAATATCAAGGTTCTTTAACAAACCACCTTCTGCATTCAGAATACGGTAACGCGCAAAAAGATTATCAAAGTCGGCACTAATATAAGACTGCTTGGCCTGAAATAATTCATTTTCTGCATTCAATAAATCTAACAAGGTACGTTGGCCAATATTAAATTGCTTTTGATATGCGTCACGTGTGCGAACAGTCGCATCCACATGCTGTTCTAAATAAATCAATTGTTGTTCTGTTGCAGAAAATGCATTCCAAGATAAACGCATTGTTTCGATCACTTGGCGATAGGTGCGATTTCTTACTTCTTTCGCTTCATCAATCAAATGTGCTGTTTGACGTTTACGTGCTACATCACCACCACCATTAAACAGGTTATAACGCATGCGCACCATCGCTTGGCTGTCATTGTTTGTGCCAATCTGCCCATCAAGATCTCTATTCCAACTTTGCGATAACTCAAGATCAAAGCGTGGGTAGAAAGTATTTCTTGATGCACGGTGCTGTGCCATTGTCGCTTCAACATCGGCAACGGCTGACTTCAACGTTGGGTGTTTTTCAATCGCCTGTTCAATTGCTGCATCACGACTTGCTGGAATATTGTCCTGAACCTTTTCAGGTTTAACCGGTGTGCCAACCGGTGCTTCACCAATAACGCGGATATATACAGTCAGGCCATCATCATAATTACTTTGTGCAGCAATTAAATTAGAGTTTGCCAATGCCAAACGTCCACTGATTTGTTCCAGATCAGCACGTCGCCCTACACCTGCATCACTGCGTATTTTAATCTGATCAAAACTACGCTTATGTGCCTTAAGATTTTCATCTGCCAGCTTAAGCAAGGTGTCATTACGTAATAAATTTAGGTAGGCCTCTACTGCATCAAGCGCTGTATTTTCTGCCACACCTTGTACTGTGTATGCAGTAGATGAAACACGGGCTTGTTGTCTTTCAACTTCATTCTTTGTCGCAAAACCATCAAACAACATTTGTCTTGCACTGAGAGAAGCTTCGCGGCGTGTTAAGGTAACTGAATCGCTTCCGCGTGCCCGTGTTGAACTGTTTTGGCTACGCTCTGTACCAATACCGGCATTCAAGTCTAATGTGGGTAAGTAACCTGCTTTTGCCCTTTCAACTTCTTCGTCGCGTGATAAGCGCTCATTCACTTGGATAAAAATATCTGGATTTGATGCAAGCGCTTTTTCTACTGCGCTACGTAAAGTAAAGTCACTAG
>Ga0316207_10002035_pt1 | contig 22076 bp, 16 predicted proteins | sample 6weekpyrite_MG_FD_204943 | JGI IMG/M metagenome (GOLD analysis project Ga0316207, IMG submission 204943) | Microbial mat bacterial communities from mineral coupon in-situ incubated in ocean water Damariscotta River, Maine, United States -... | ecosystem: Environmental > Aquatic > Marine >...
GGGGATCCACAGGACCCGGTGATAATTCGATAATCTCTAGTGCGGACACCATCGGGTGACCTGCAAGACCATGCAAAAATTCGATGTCTAACTGACCATCACTTACCGTCACCACATTTTCTTTTACCAACATGGTTTCTGCACCGGCTTCATTATAAATATCCAGATTACTCCAGATACGCGCGCCTTCCATGTCGATATCAAATACCCGTGCGCCCACCGCATAAGGCGCATTAAAGGTTTCTGCAAAATACAGTCGCACCGTATAATTCGCGTTCGGTACGGTAAAGCTATAAAGTAATTCGGGAACAGGGTCTAAATCATAACGATTGTTATTAAACAGCACTTGATCCGTAGTGCCGGCAATCGGTTTCGATGGAAAACCTGCATAACCGGTGTTGAAGCCAAAATCCGCAGACCAAACATTACTCGCACCATCGGTATATTGACCGTCGCCTGCATTTACCCGAATTTCGGTTAATGCTGTCGCCAAAGTCGTCGCACCATCTGAGACAGATTCTAACGATTCATTTGGCAGTGTTGCTGTATCAAATGCACTTACGGTATACACATAACTGGTATTTGCAGTTAGACCCGTATCGGAATAACTGGTGCCGACGACTGTCGCAATTTCAGTTGCACCGCCATCACGGAAAATCTTATAGCCCGCGACCGTACCGCCACCCAGATCGGTGGACGCCGCCCAGCTTAAATCAATTTGACTGGCGCTGATTGCAGTTGCGGTTAAACCTGTTGGTACCGTCGGCGCCAGAATATCCGCTGGTAAAGTGGTCGCATTGGCCACACTGGACTCAGCTGATTCATTGGCGGGAGTCGCATTGTCAAACGCTGACACGGTATAATTATAGCTAGTATCAGCAGTCAAGCCTGTATCTGAATAAGATGTACCAGTCACTGTGGCAATGGCTGTTGCGGCACCATCTCGGAAAATATTGTAACCCGCAACAATACCGCCACCCGCGTCCGTTGACGCGGCCCAGCTCAGATCAATTTGCGTATCGCTGATCGCGCTAGCAGTCACGCCACTAGGGACGGTGGGCGGCAGGGGATCCACAGGACCCGGTGATAATTCGATAATCTCTAGTGCGGACACCATCGGGTGACCTGCAAGACCATGCAAAAATTCGATGTCTAACTGACCATCACTTACCGTCACCACATTTTCTTTTACTAACATGGTTTCTGCACCGGCTTCATTATAAATATCCAGATTACTCCAGATACGCGCGCCTTCCATGTCGATATCAAATACCCGTGCACCGACCGCATAAGGGGCATCGAAAGTTTCAGCGAAGTGCAAACGAACCGTATAATCTGCATTTGGTACCGCAAAGCTGTAAATCAATTCTGGCGTTACCGGCAGGCTGTACAATAATTCACTCGCTGCGTCTAGATCATAACGATTATCATTAAGCAGTGCTTGGTCAGTAGTACCGGTTATGGGCTTGAAAGGTAAGCCAACATACCCAGTGTTAAATCCAAAATCCGCTGACCAAATATTGGCAGATCCATCGGTATATTGACCTCCTCCTGAATTTACTCGGATTTCAGTAGCAGCAAACACAGGAATTGTGGTTAGCATCAATAATAGGTATGCAAAATAGTTCTTTATCGTTTTATTCTTCATTCTTTTCATAGCTCTATGTTAACCAACAATATTCCTTGTACTGTACTACCCCAAAATACTAATCAGCAATAATTACGCCATTATATTTTTTCTTTAAATATCATAATATTATTGATTTCTTATTATATAAATTGAAATAAATGTAAGGTTTTTCGTCGTTAAAATCTAAAATACCAATAAACGAATTTTAAATATATATTTCCCGTGAACCCGACAATATATTATTCAAAACTTAATAAATGATTAATATATCCCATTATAAATCGGAGGATATATAATCTAAATACAATAAAATCATTTAGTTAGTCATTTTATAATTATGAGACATATAAACATATATTAACTATGAATCATCTCACACCTCAAAGAGATTCATTACTCATTTTTCAATAAATGCAAATTTTCTACTTGAATAAATCTTATCTAACCAAAAGTTGACAATCGCGCATATCTAGATAAAAAGCGAGTTAGTACGTAGAGGTAACTTCAACAAAGATTTAGCGCATTCATGAATCAAGAACAAAAGATTGCTTTTTATTAAGCGTTTGTTTTCATTGAATTATTTGGAAATTAAAATTGATTTTCATATACAGTTATGCCATAAGCTAACAAACCTTTAGTGAAAGCTCCGAAAATAGCCCTCAAGCCTATGAATAACATCAAGTTTTGACTTTTATCAGGAATTAATCCACGCTGTCACCTGGAATAGATAGGGCTCATATAATACATCCAGAGAAATATCATCTGAAGAGTTTGCTATACAGGATCATATAAAGAATGAATGAATTAAAAACAGAAGATGAACAGGATTTAGTCTCGGTCATTATCCCATGCTATAACTGCTCTCGATATATTCATCAAACAGTTAACAGTATTTTGACTCAAACATATTCGAATCTTGAGTGCATAATAGTCGATGACGGCTCAACAGATAATAGCAAGGAAGTCTGTGAAGAATTAATCAATCAAGATAGTAGAGTTCGATACTTATACAAAGAAAATCATGGTGTTGCAGCAGCTCGTAATTTTGGAATTCGCAATGCTAAAGGCAAGTGGATTCAACAATTAGATTCAGATGACCTCTTACATCAAGACAAGCTAAGACTACATATTGAGCAATTACAAAGCCTAGACAGCTCTCGTAACATAATATTTTATACAGACTGGGACATTATTTGGCAAGAGGATAACCAGCAAATAAGACAGGGTGACACCATTGTTGTTGGCAAAAAAACAAATGAAGAATTACTAGATCAGTTGCTCCAATGGCAATTCCTGCCCAACTCACCTCTTAGCAATAACACACTCTTTATTAAAAAAGATGTTTTTCAACACAAAATGTATAACGAGCACCTGGGGGCATTCGAAGACTTTGAGCTATTTGTAGATTTACTACTTAGAGATATTTTATTTGTATATACGCCGATTGTAGGTATGTCCTACTTGCAACATACAACAAACATGACTCGTGACAAAGGCAGCATGATTAGTAATTATATTCTGTATCTTCGAGCAATAAACCAGAAAGATAGCGCCCTCATTGGGCAATGCCAAACGATTGGTCCTTTACTATCAGAAATGCTACTCAACAAAGACAAAAAACGATTTTGGGAGTTAACTCAACTAATTGATGACACCTCAGTTCCAGCATATTTTTTCAATAAAAAAATCAATTATCACAATACCAATGTATTACGATTAATTTTTCTTGTCAGATCTATACTACCTATACTTACAGTGCGTAAAATCTACAAGAACCTTATTGAATTTATCAAACGAGTTTACTATTTTGCGAAAAGGCGACTTCTGAATTAATTAGCAGAAGCTTGCTGATTTATGCCAACTTTTCTGATCGAACATCAGCACCAGCATTATACTCGGTTTCCCAATTCAACATTGGGCGCATAACACCGTCAAAATCGCCCGCCCACTCACCACGAGCAGAATTGCTTCCATCCATACTATCAATTACTTGAAAGGCAACCGCTTCACGATACCAACATTCAAGCTTGCGTGATGGCTCCAAGGCCCATATAGCAACAGATACTATTCCCATACCCTCTGTTAACAAATTACCTGGAATCCAGGCAGTACTGGTATAACGACCCTTAGGTCTTGTTTTATTTCTCCACTCTGGATCAAGGTCAACTGAAGTAAACAGCTTTACTCCTTCATCATTGACTAAGATCACATGAGGTTGCAATACGCAACCCTCTTCAAAAACATCAAATTCAATTTCAACACCTACTGAGTCACTAATATTAGTAGACTCAGTAATTTGCCCATCTCGATTACGAACGCGTACGGCTTTCATTATAGCTACATCACCTTTCGGCGCCGTTTCAGAATTAAACTCTCGAACAGACGATGTACCGGACCCTGAACTGAGGTACGATGATACAATACTCTGAGCAGAACCGTCCGCAGCCAATGTTCCACCGTCTAACAGAATAACTCGCTTACACATGCGTGTTACCGCTGCCATATTATGAGAAACAAATAATACTGTACGACCCTGACCACCTACATCTTCCATTTTATTTATACATTTGCGCTGAAAACGAGCATCACCTACGGCCAACACCTCATCCACGATGAGAACTTCCGGCTCAAGATGTGCTGCAACTGCAAAGGCCAATCGAAGTGTCATTCCACTAGAATAATGTTTGACAGGCGTATCAAGAAACTTCTCTACCTCTGAAAACGACACAATCTCATCAAAAGCAAGACCGATATCGTTTTTTGTCATTCCAAGAATAGCACCATTGAGAAAAATATTTTCCCTACCTGTAAGCTCAGGATGAAATCCAGTACCCACTTCTAATAAAGAACCAACTCTTCCACGTATAGAAATCGAACCCGTTGTAGGCTCTGTAATACGGGAAAGAATTTTAAGTAACGTACTCTTACCAGCGCCATTTCGACCTATAATTCCAACAAGCTCTCCCTGCTCAATATCAAAATTAACATCTTGTATTGCCCAGAATTCCTCGTCCAGATCAGCTGCAGCTGTTGCATGTCCATGCGCTAACTGTCCAGCACGACGAAAGGGAGTCATTATCATTTCACCGAGCTTTTGTCCAAGTGTGTCATGACTATTTGACTGAAGCTTCCCAATATGAAACTTCTTACCTACATCCTTTACACTAACTACAATATTGCTCATAATTTATCCCTAAACCACATCTGCAAAGGTTTTTTCCATTCGTCGAAAATAAAATGCCCCACTCACTAACAGAGACACAGATACAAGAAATGATATTGCAATCATTGGTCCCGGTGCAGTATCAGTGCCCAGAAGAGCCCAACGAAATCCTTCTATTACACCTACCATTGGATTCAGGGCATATATTATCTGTAAAAATGGATCTTGAATCAAACTCGCGGGATAAACAACTGGGGTGATAAACATCCATGCTTGTATAAAAAATGGAACGACATAGCGTACATCGCGAAACTGAACATTCATAGCGGAAAGCCAAAATGAAACACCCATACTAGTAATAAATATCAGTACTAACAAAAATGGAAGCCATACAACATTTGCAGTAGGCATGACGCCGTAAAAAAGCATCATAAGAAATAATACTGAAAATGCTAATACAAAATCTACAAATCCACCAAAAATCGCTGATATTGGCAAAGCCATGCGCGGAAAATACACTTTTTTCAATAAATTGCTACCAACAACCAGACTATTAGAAGCACTACCAATCCCATTAGCAAAAAAGTACCAAGGTACCAAAGCTGCGAAACTAAAAAGGGGATAAGGAATTCCATCCGACGGCATATTCGCTAATCGACCAAATACTACACTAAAAACCAGCATCGCAAAAAGAGGCTGTAAAATTGCCCAGGAAGCACCAAGCACTGTTTGTTTGTATCGAACTTTAATATCGCGCCAGGTAAAAAAGTACAATAACTCTCGAAACTCCCAAAGCTCTTTTAAATTCAGCGCAGTCCATCCTTTGGTAGCTTCAATGCGCACCATTGGAATATCAACAGATTTGCTAGATTTTACATTACTCATATTGTGTACCACTATTCCTTGTTATTTAAAAATAGCTTCTCAATAGTTGAAAGCTCTTTAGCACTTTGCGAGTCCACATTTTCATCATGTTTATCTCCCTTGGAAACCGAATACAAATTATTAGATGCAACACCTCTCAATCGAGGATTCATTTCAAGCGTTGTATTATTTGCATCCAGTGGTGAAAATCCACCCTCTTTATCTTTCAATACAAGATTGATCACTTCGATATCGACGCGATCTTTGAAGTCTGCAAAAGCATATACAAGAGCCATACCACATAAAACATTAATCAAACGCGGTACACCAGATGTACTGCGCCAAATTAAAGGATATGTATCTGGAGTAAATAAATCTTCATCTCCACCCGCAACTTTTATTCGATGTTGGATATATTTTGTTGTTTCATCCAAATCCAATGGCTTCAAATAAAAATCAATCTCAATTCGTTGCGCGAACTGCTCCAACTCAGGACGTTTCAATGTATCCAAAAGATTTGATTGACCAACAAGTATCAATTGAAGAACCTGGTGCTGACCTTCATTAATATTTGAAAGCATCCTCAATTGCTCTAAAACATCTGGATTTAAATTTTGAGCTTCATCGATTATCAAAACTGTTCTACGGCCTTCACCATAATTTTTAATTACGTAGTCTGTAAATGTCTCAAACAAACTAACTTTATTTTTCCCGTCATACTCTAATTCGTAGGCATACAAAATCCATTGCATTAACTCTTCAAACGAAGAAAAATTAACATTAGAAACTAAGCCAACTGAAAATTCGTCATTTTCATCAAGCTGATGTATCAATTCACGAATCAACGTTGTCTTCCCGGACCCAATCTCTCCAGTCACTACTGTGAATGCAGCATGATTTATAATGCTATATTGGAGGCGAGACAAAGCATTCTTATGCTTAGTACTCAAATATAAATATGCGGGGTTTGGTGGAACTGAAAATGGTTTTTCATTTAACCCATAAAACGCTTCATACATTGCAAAAATACCTATAAGTCATAAGTGTCTAACTTTTCTATTTATAATATTCGTATTGATCACTGACTGCAGTACCTTTGTTAAGCACAACACCCAAAATATTTACATCTTTCAATAGCTCTGTTGCACGATTTAGGTCTTTAGATTGAGTCTTCCCATCCTCAACCACTATTAATAAGGTATCCAAATGCTGAGAGAGAGCTACAACATCATCACCAACGAGAACTGGCGGTAAATCAAAAATAACTAAACGCTCTGGATAGCGCTCTTTAGCTTCTTCAACAAAGCGCCTCATTCTTGGTGAAGACAATAATTCAGAAGATCCTGACTCAACACGATTCGTTGGTGCAATAACCAAATGCTCTATTTCAGGATTAAGTAGCAAATCTTCCATGGATTTATCATCTGTAAGATAATCACTAAGCCCACATTTGCACTCCAAGCCAAGTGATTTAGAAATGCCTGGTCTTCTTAAATCCGTATCAACCAATAGCGTTGAATAATTATGATCCAATGCGATACTAATGGCCAAATTAATCGCTGTGACCGTTTTACCTACCGAAGGATCTGGACTTGTAACTCCAATCGTTTTCCAGTTATTTTTACGCATAGCTTTTACAACACGGGTGCGTAGCAAACCATATGTATCAACGATTTGCGTATTTTCTGTGCCTATAAAAATTCGATTTTCTCGAAGTAAATCACTCGAAAGCGCAACTTTTTTAGTTTTCGTATAATTTATTGGCTCTACTGAAACAATTTCTTCCGTCCGAGCTTTATGAGGGCGCGTTTTAGCGACACCTTGTTTAGCTTGCTCTAATGCCTTCGAAATTCGGTCCATTAATGTTCCTTGTACTCAAAAATTAAAGCTTGTACAAAATATACAATTTGGACAAACTTACTTCTTATTTACGATTAACGCGTATAATATATAACGTCTCTTAGGAGAAGCTTTTTCAAAAAATAAAGATTGAGAGATGATTTCACCTACTTAACCATCATTTCAGCTCCAATCATATCAGTCGAATTCTCATAAAAATAAACACTTAGTGCAACCGATGCAATTAAAACCACTAAAATAGCAATCCATAACAATCGTTTATTTCTTTGTGCTTTCAAATCTGCCACATTTTCTATATAGGGAATTACCACAATAGGTAAGGAGCCAAATGCTTCTAATATTCCTCGATTTCCCCTAACACTTTGATCCCTGTGCTCGGAAACGACCAATGCAACGACTCCACCAGCAAGCGCCAAAAAGCCCGCAAGTAAAGCAATGCCAATTCGATTAGGCCTATCAGGACTAGTAGGTAGATGAGCAGCACCTTCCAGTACAAAACGCTCTCCTTTATCACCAGCTTCAAGCTGCTCAGAAAGCCTGGCTTCCAATTGCTTATTCCTTAACTCAGCATACTTTTTCTTAGCGTTCCCGTAGTCTCTGGATAATGATTGATAATCTCTTTCCACTATAGGCGTTTGAAATAACCTCTTTTCATATTCTTTAAGCTTATTTCTATATTTATCTAATTTTCCTTGTTCTTCCTTGAAATTAGACATTGCTGTATCTAATTGCGTCTTTAATGACACATATCGTGGATTGTCAGGAGGAATATTTCCAAATGAATCACCCTCTGAATCTGTCACGTTGACATTACGCAATTCATTTTCAACAACCATAATCGACTTTTCAGCAGCAATCACTTCTGCATGCTCATCAGAATACTTCAGTTTTAAATCTAAAAGCTGCTTTTTAAGCAATGTCAATCGAGAAACAAGCTCACTAGCTTTTGCTGCCTCTGTTGATTGACTACCCAAAACCTTAATTTCTCGACTCAATCGAGTCATATCAGGATGATTGGACGCATATCGTGCACTATTAAATAGATATGTAGAAATCAGCGCATTTAATCGCTCACTCGGACTTTGAATCAATTTCCCATCCTCTGACATGACAGCTTTTCGAGGACTGGTTAATGATAATTCTGATTGTAACGCCGTAATGTTATCTTCAATCTTTAAAATTCTATCTTTTGTATTTTCTATTTGACCTTCCGTTTTTTCATACAAGCGCATATTAACTTGCAACAATTCTGGCAACTGTGTGGACTGTTCCTGCTTAAATACCGCTAACGCTTTTTCTAGTTTTACAATTTCCTTACGTAACCTCTCTACTTCTTGCCCGAGAAACTCAGATACTTCTGCTGTTTGTTCGCTACGTGCAGCTCGATTCGCTTCCAGGTATCTATTAGCCACCTCAGCGGCAACTTTTTGAGCAACTTCAGCCTTACTTGCTTCATACCCTACGGTAAAAGCGACTGTTGCAGTAGCTTTAGTACTACCTGCTTTAATATCGACCATAGCAACCATTATATTTTTACGTATTTTTTTCACCATATTATCGATATCGCCCTCCTCTCTCATTTGAGGAAAAAGATCCAGCTCTTTTGCAATCTCTACAATATTTTCGTAAGTAACCAAACGTTGCTTAATACCCTCAATTCGTTCCTGTACATAACCCGTTACAGTAGTCGCAACCAAATCCTCTGGTATCTCTTGTCTTTCAATTAAAATTGTAGCTTCAGAGCGATATACTGGAGGTAAAGTAAAAGCGATAACTAAACCTAAAACAAAAATTATTAGCGAAGTGATTAAAAACGGTAGCTTTCGCCGACGCACGATTTCGATATAACCCGCAAGATCCATATTATTCTGTTGTGTCATGATATTTTCCACATACAAGTAACGTTATATTTAGTTAACAAACTCTTCTCAATCAATGTCAATTCCCTTGCTATAACGCACAGTTAAAAATATAATTTTGCTATCAGCGTCGTCTGGACTCTCTATTCGCTCACGAACTCGATACATTAATCCACCACCTACTGTCCACCAGCGTGTCATTTGCCAATTTAAGCTAGAGCTTATTGAAAGGTAATACCATCGATCGGATGATGAAGAATCAATTGAATCATTTGTATATACCGAGGAATTTAGTGCTGCAGAAAGCCTTGGGCGAATCGCCCTACTTACATCAAGACCCAATTGAGTTGATTCATACAACGTCCCTGAACCACTTGGCTCCAAGTCATGAACGATTGTTCCGCTAATTTGGTTTAATTCTGTCTTATATTTCAACTTTAATCGAAATATATAACCCAGCTGATCAAAATCAGATACATCATCTTCTCCGGCAGAACGTCGAAGACCGAGGGATATACTACCTTTAGTCGTTTCTGAAAAAGAATTCCAATAACCAACCTTAAGAGTTTGACTGTCTATGGAAATATTTTCATTATCGGCAGCACTATAACGAGAAAAACTGGCAGTTGTACCAACACCTTCTCTCTCGCTTAAAGAACGAGAATAACCTAAACTTAGAGAGTGTTGATTGTAATCATACAACTCTGTTCCCTGCCTATTATTTTCATAAAAAGCACCAGTAAATTGATAATCCATACTCAAATTAGAACGTTCGTCGACTTGATAATTCCAACCAGGATTCAACCTAAATGTATTACGCTTAAGCTCAACCGAAACAAAACCCTCATCCACATCACCAATTCCATCAACCGAATCTTGTGTAATATCTTGAGTGGAATTGAATGACCTGGTAGTACTATCTCGTCGAAAAGTACTGTCAAATTTCCACTGACTTAACTCTAACTTCTTTAATGAATAAAAAGTAACATATTGATTGTTACTCGTATGAAACTCATCTGAAAAATAGTAACTTTGAACACCCGCATGTAAACGACCAGATACTTCACTAGATTCTGTCAAACGAGTAAACGCCAAGCTACCTCTGAGCAAAGATTCAATAGACGAAACCGGGGAAGTACTATCTAGAGTAAAATTATCATTGTAACGTTCCTCCAGCATTACCGAAGGCCTTACTTGCCATGCTTCAGCTTTTGCCAAACTTGGAGCAAGTAAAGCTCCAAAAACAATAAAGCATGAAGCACCTAAATAATGAGTATTAGATACATTCATATAATCTGGTACGAGGTTGGCTCTGAAAACACCAGCACAATCCAACCTCTCTTTGTATACACTCAAATCCTTTTCATTTTAAGGAACGACAACCACATCGTCATTTTGTAAAAGAATATTCTGCTCAAGGTTTTTTCCATTTTTTACGGCATCATAATTAAATGGAAAAACAATTTCTTTACCACTGAGTCGACGTAAAACCTTAATATTCTTTTCCGAAGCATAAGGATTCAATCCACCTGCAAGCGTTAAAGCTTGAAGAACATCAACATATCTCCCTATAACAAACTGGCCAGATTTCTGAACTTTACCTATTACGTAAATACGCAAACCTGCTAATTTGGTCACTGCCACTGTTACTAACGCATCGGGAATAAATTTTTGCACTCTATTAGTTATTACTAACTGAAGCTCTGCTGGCGTCCTATCTGCTGCTCTAACATCCCCAGCAAATGGAAAAGAAATACCACCATCTGGTCTTACAATGACCTCTCTCTGGAGCTCTTCTTCCTTCCAAACTGAAATATTAAGAACATCCTCAGCACCTATTCGATACTCTCTTGTTGAGTTAGTAACAGAAATCTCGGAATCAGCGAATACCGTGCCAGAAAAGAAAACACACAATAGCGCAATCAACAACCAAAATTGAGGTAATAGAACGCAAGATCTTAAACAAAATCCGCTGTTAGTCTGATTGACATACACTTTACATTTATCACTTTCTAAAAAAAACGTAGACATGGATTTACTCTTTAAATAAATTGAATACAAAGCAGGCACAATTCAACAAAAAGCACCTTAATTAGATTACTTCACACTAAGAATATATACTCAATAAAAACAATACAATAGGATTTTCTTAGACAGCAAACAGACAAAACGCACAAATCTAATAACCTGATATTAATAAACGTTCTTTCCCATGAAACCTTTAACAAATGTCAGGAAAAATATCTTCATATCGAAAAATAAAGACCAATTTCGGATATATTCCAGATCATACTCAATCCGTTTTTCCATTTTATCCATGGTATCAGTTTCGCCTCGCCAGCCATTGACCTGTGCCCAGCCAGTAATACCTGGCTTAACTTTATGGCGCATCATGTAACGATAGATTTCTCCGCGATATAACTCATTATGCGCAACCGCGTGTGGCCTGGGGCCAACAATTGACATATCGCCTTTTAGGACATTTAGAAACTGTGGTAATTCATCCAGAGAAGTTCTACGCAAAAAACCACCTAAACGCGTAATTCTGACATCACAACGCTGAGCCTGCTTTATATCATCATCGTTGTCATCGCAAACTGTCATGCTTCGAAATTTCCATACTTCTATTTCATGGCCATTAACACCATAACGACGCTGCTTAAAAATTACCGGCCCGGGTGACGTTAGTTTAATACTGACAGAAATAATTAGCATGGGGATTGCAATAATAAAAAGTATCAAACTAGCAAGCACAACATCTTCTAACCGCTTTAGCCAACCATCAACCCCTTGATAGGGGCTCTCAAAAATACTGACAACAGGTGAATTTCCCATAGTTAACCAACTACCATGTAAAATATCTAATGCATCAAAATCAGGCACGTAGTACAAGGATACAGTGGTATCAGATAAACGAGAAATCAAATACTGTGTACGAGACTCAGCTTTAAACGGCATAGTGATATATATGGAATCAATTTGCCCATTTCGCGCCCGTTCGATAAGGTCGTCCAAATTACCCTCAATTTTTACAATGCCCTCGAGGTTGATGCGTTCCAACTCTCTATCATCAAAAAAACCAAGAAACTTTATTCCCATCCAACTAGCATCATTTAAATTGTTCGCAAATTGAATACCTTGCTCATTAGCGCCCACAATAGCAGCTGATCGTGTATTCCAGCCTTTTTTTCTAGCAGAATAGAGAACATTTCGAATAACAAAACGTGAGAATCCCATGGCTAGAGGCGCTAAAATAAACCATGTCGTGACAGCTAGACGAGAATATTCCGTTGTGGTTTTGGTAATAAAAGCGATTAACAACAGACCAACAACCACATAAAACCAAACAATTAGCAATTGAAATAGTTCTTTTGCAAAGGCAAAAACACGCCAAGAACGATATAAATCATTTTGTGCGGAAAATAAAATCATGAGAGAAACAGCAATTAGCGCCGCAACATTGTATGTCTCTACCCAGGGCACATCAAAAATCCAACGTGAGATCCATACAGTAAGGAATATAATACAAGCGTCTACAAAGCGCTGCACCAAGGAAACCTTGCTTTGATGATAACGAATTGAGCCGCTTTTAATTTTCATAGCTGGAGGTTCAAAAATTCCATTATTATTTAAATTTACGCATCTAAGTTTATGTAAGAGCACTTTAAGCTCTATATAGCTTTAAATCGTATTCCTTTGCTGTGACTGTTTACCTAATTAATTTAGGCCGGTTAATTATTGCTCTCTTAAATATGATTATTGTATCAAATCACAATTTACATAAGCTAAACTTAAATCAATCAAACAGTTACAATTCCCGCTAAAAAGCAAGATTATACAACACTACTTCAGCTTATTGTAAAAAACATCAAGACAACAAAACACTTCAATTTGGCAATAAAATCCATCAAATAAGCGCGAATCACATCGCATGTTGGCTTTTTACTTTAATTCGATGCTTAATCCCACATCATGCACAACTTTTCTGTTTATTTACTTAAATATTTTTTTTCTTGTGTCAGCAAAGTCTCTAAATGCATAAATTACAAGATATTGGGCTAGCTTTAGTTAATCGGTTCACTCATTCGAGCCGAAAGTATGTAAAGCTTCATCTACTCTGCTAATTATGAACCTAAAATAATTCCTTTCTATGACCTATCTCACACTCTGAGCAATCAGCATTGATAGTGTCGGCCTACGGCAATAAAAACCAAGTAGATTGAAGATAACCAGGTCACCTCAAATTAAACATTTAAAGTTTACAAAGCAACTTTGAACGTGACAATCCCCAATACTACCTATAAAAGCAAATATGATTATTTCTAATAAATCAATAATATGCGCAAATCGGTTTACAATTTGCACAAATGAAAGAAGTATAAAATGCAGCAACTTATGAACAATAACGTAACGTTAACTTACACTTGATAATATTTGGCCGATAAAGGTAACAATATATCAAATAGTATAGATTACTAGCGTGAAAACTATGAACCAGGACCGAAAACCAGCGAAACAAAACATCAAAAGTGGAAAAAGTACTATTGATAAATCGCGCCGCCAGTTAACCAAACTAGGCGCTGCCGCACCAGTAATTGCCACAATTGCGGGAAGACCTGCCTGGGGCGCTCAATGTTCGCCCTCTGCAGTACTTTCTCACACAAATGCCTCACATAATCCTGATTCAGCAACAAATTGCAGCCTTGGTTGTTCTCCTGGATATTGGAAAAACTGTAAATCAGACTGGACAAAAATGACTGCATACAGTCGCAACATGTTGTTTTGCGACGTTTTTTTTGCAGGAGATGCCGACAAGTGCCCCTTCGATGATAAAACACTCGGCCAAGTTATTAATGGCGAAACAGATTCTTGCAAAAACAAATTATCGTCCAAACATCAAGGGCATAACTTTGAAAATGCTTGGAGTAAAATCAGAATTGCCGGTATCCATGCCATCGCCGCAATGCTAAACGCTTCGGCACACGAATTTGATGCAATTGGCGGTAATCTGGGTTACTTAAGCCAAATGCCAAATGAAATCATAGCAGCGTTTCATATCGCCTACGATCAATATCACACTCATCAAAATACAGCGACCTTAGTTGAATTCAAAAATATATTTGATCAATATGGCGATGGCAGCGCCCTGGAAGTCATCTGCGTATTTAATGCTCATGGCGATGTTAGTGCTAACAACTACTGGATCAACCAATCCATGTCATTTAAAGAAGACTATTAATAACGATAGATATTCACCATGTGGCAAATTACTAAGGATAGTCAATTACACGTAAAAAAATGGGAAAAGGGTGCCATTGTCTTTCTTGAAGGACCCGACGACACCCATCTAATTGATTTAAATACCGCTTCAATCCTTGAATTCCTCAAACTTCATCCACTTGCAACCGAAATAGACATAACTCGTCAGTTAAATAGCGAGTATGACAATACGATTCAGCAAGACGACGTATATGCCATACTCAGAAAGCTCAAAAGTCTAAAAATGGTTGAAGAAATTAGTGAACCTGGTTAATTTAAATAAAGACAGTTTCAAAAATGACATCAAGAATGGCATTAACCTAAAAATTGGGCCGTTCTGTCTGAATATGACATCTTCTATCCCGGAAGTTGTCGCCAATATCTATCACCTGTATTCAGAACATGAAATTCTCGACAACAACGAATTCGTCGATTTCTATATCGACATTAATACCCCATCGAGTATTCGCAAATGGCTCAGACCACAAGCATTGTTTACTGTTGACGGACATCAGCCCATAGAACCGCTACCTTTAGAACATGCCTACCCATTATTTGAATGGGGCATGAATTGGTGCATTGCTAACCGTGCCCACCAATATCTGATCTTTCATGCAGCAATCGTCGAAAAAAATGGTAAAGCCATCCTCCTGCCTGGAGAACCCGGCGCTGGCAAGAGCACCTTCTGTACAGCGCTAGCGCACAGCGGATGGTCATTAATGTCAGATGAACTAGCCTTACTCAGCTTATCCGATGGCAAAGTTCACCCAATACCCAAACCAATCAGTCTGAAAAATGAATCAATAAACGTCGTATCAGAATTATTTCCAAACGCAGATTTTGGCAAAACATTCTTTAATACATCAAAAGGCACCATTAGCCATTTAAAAGCACCAACAACATCTCAATCAAATGCAAAAATACAGTGGATTATATTTCCAAAATATCAAACCAATGCCAACACACAGCTTACTAACAAAAACAAAGGCGAAACCTACGCATCCCTATTAAACAACGCCTTTAATCATAATTTATTTGGAAAAGCCTGTTTCGATAGACTCAATCATATTCTCGAAAACAGTGACACATTCCAATTGACCTATTCAAATACCATCGAAGCCGTGAATGAAATAAACAAAATCACTGCAAATGAATCCAGTCAATGAAACACTGCCTACTCACAGACGTTTTATCCGAACCAGAAAATTTCCCCAATCTTTCGATAAAGGAAATGGAAACGGTTATCCGTCAAGCAAACAGCTGCGACGTGCTCGCTTCATTGGCACACAGACTTAGACATAACAATATCGACATATCAGCCTTACCTGAAAAAGTACAACGGCACTTTGAATCAATCGAAAACGTGGCCAACGCCCATGAAAAATTTATTCAATGGGAAATAAATATTTTAGAGAAGCTATTTGACCAACACAACATACCACTCATCCTACTAAAAGGTGCAGCCTATACCGCTGCCGGACTGCCTTGTAGCAAAGGTCGCCTATATAGCGACATAGACTTGCTCATAGACAAAAGAATATTGACCGACGGTGAAGTAATCTTAAAACGTGGCTTATGGATCGCCAAAGAAATGGATCCCTATGATGAAAAATATTATCGAAAATGGATGCATGAAATCCCACCGCTATATCACGTAAGTCGACGCAGCGTATTAGATGTGCATCATGCGATATTACCAGAAACCTGTAAATTCAGGCCCGATTCAAAAAAATTATTTGAACAAATTACGTTAATACCTGGCACTAAAAACACTTACACATTATCGCCAGTAGATATGGTACTACACAGTATGACGCATTTATTCCATGAAGGAGAACTGGAGCATGGCTTAAGGGATTTATTGGATATTGATTTACTACTCACGCATTTTAGCCAAGCTGATCAGTCATTTTGGGAGAAACTTGTGCCTAGAGCTCAAGAATTAAACCTGCAATTTCCCTTATATTATGGCCTAAAATATTCTGCGACAATTCTCAACACGCCAATTCCATCAAGCGTAATAAATGCATCAGAGCACAAGGCACCAAAATTCAGTAAACTCATGGATTTTCTGTTTCTCAGGGCACTTATGCCCAATCATAAAACCTGCGATCGTGCCTTTACCGGTCTTGCCCGATGGGTACTTTATGTTCGATCTCATTATTTAAGAATGCCGCTTCATTTATTGATTCCTCATCTCATACGAAAAGGAAACAAACGAAGAGCCGGCAAGCTTGATGCAGATAAATAAAACACCCTAATTCTCAGCTAAGACATGCCAAAACTTCTCCACGAATTCATTATTAACTCTGCGAAACAATATCCGCAGCATGTCGCATTAAGACACAAAAACGATAATTTAGATTATGAATCCCTAACAAAAGAAATATCAACAATAGGCCACGGTTTATTGAACTCGGGGATTTCAGCAGGCGATCGAATTGGCGTATACCTACCTAAACGATTTGAAACCGTTATTAGTTTTTTCGCAGCCTCTTATGCCGGCGTCGTATTTGTCCCCATCAATCCACTACTAAAACCAGCACAAGTTGGATATATTCTTAACGATTGCAATATTCGCATGCTGATAACATCTAATGACCGGCTAAAACAATTAAAAGACGTATTGGAAAACTGCAAAGATTTATCCTTCGTCATAGATGCCAATGACAAAGCAGATAAAGACGAACCAACACACTATAAAATAGAATATTGGCAAGATTTAAAAACACCCAAATCAACATCTGCCCATCCTAGAAAAGATACAGACATCGCCGCCATACTCTATACATCCGGCAGTACTGGAAAACCCAAAGGCGTGGTTTTATCACATAAAAATATGATAATCGGCGCACAAAGTGTTGCACAATATTTAAAAAATACAGCTAATGACAATTTACTTGCCGTATTACCTTTTAGTTTTGACTATGGACTCAGCCAACTAACCACCGCATTTTCCGTTGGCGCCAGCGTAACACTGATGGATTATTTACTACCCCGAGATGTCATCAATGCCATTAATAAATACAACATCACTGGCTTAGCTGGCGTGCCATCTCTGTGGAATCAATTAGCAGATCTAAAATGGGAAAACGCCTCAACATTACGTTATATTAGTAATTCCGGCGGCGCCATGCCTGCTTCCACGCTGAGCAAACTGCAAACATTGTTGCCTAGCACTGATATTTACCTAATGTATGGACTAACAGAAGCATTCCGCTCCACATATCTCAACCCGCTTAAAATAAACAAAAAACCCGGCTCCATCGGCAAGGCAATCCCAAATGCAGAAATTATGGTAATACGCGAAGATGGCGGTGCCTGCAATCCAAACGAACCCGGTCAACTGGTCCATTGCGGCCCACTAGTAGCCTTAGGTTACTGGAATGCACCGGAAAAAACTGCAGAAACTTTTAAGCCGGCACCTTTCCAACAAGAAAACTCAACACAAACTGAAATCGCCGTCTGGTCTGGTGACAAAGTAAAACAAGATGAAGATGGATATTTATATTTTATATCCCGTGATGATGACATGATAAAAACATCCGGTTATCGTGTGAGCCCAACGGAGATTGAAGAAGTTATTTATGCCAGCGGCTTAGTAACTGAAGCTGTTGCACTCGGCATCCCTCACCCAATAATTGGACAAGCTATTACAATTATTGCTACCCATAGTCATGGGGAAAACAAAGAAAAGCTATTCGAAGTATGCAAAAAACAGCTGCCAAATTTTATGCAACCAGCACATATCGAATTTATCACTAGTATGCCGAAAAACCCTAATGGTAAAATCGATAGAACATACCTTACACTTCAGTTTAATGATCTGTTCACGAATGGCTAAATCATGAAACAAAAACCTAAACATATACCCATGAATCAATTTCCCGTCATTAACGGTGAACTACATATTGGCGGTATACCCATTACCCAACTAGCAAAAAAAATTGGGCAAACTCCGTTTTATGCTTATGATCGCTTAGTCATAGAAAAACAAGTCAGCTTATTACGCAACTCCATTCCAAAAGAAATTCACCTACACTACGCCATAAAAGCCAACCCCATGCCCGAGTTAGTCAGTTACATGACTAAACTGGTAGACGGGTTTGATTTAGCATCTGCCGGTGAATTAAAAATCGCATTAAATACCAACATGCCTCGACAACACATCAGTTTTGCAGGACCCGGCAAAACTGATAACGAATTACAACAGGCAATAAAAGCTGACATTGTGATTAACATGGAATCCGAAAATGAAATGCACCGGATTTCTGCAATCGCAGATGAGCTCGGTGTAACACCTAAAGTTGCCATACGTGTAAATCCGGATTTTGAGCTAAAAACCTCTGGCATGAAAATGAGTGGCGGCCCAAAACCATTTGGTGTAGATGCCGAACGTGTACCGCAAATGATGAAGCAACTTGAAAATTTAAACCTGGATTTTTATGGCTTTCACATCTTTAGTGGATCACAAAACTTAAAACATGAAAGCATTATCGAAGCTCACAATAAAACTTTTGAACTAGCAATCCATTTGTCAGAACAGGCTCCCAAATCACCTAAATTATTAAACATAGGTGGTGGGTTAGGCATCCCCTACTTCCCCGGCGACAACAAGATCGATCTACAAGCAATCGGTAATAACCTGAACGATCAACTACCTGACATAAAACAAAAACTTCCTCAAGCCGAAATCGTCATGGAACTTGGTCGATTTTTAGTGGGTGAATCCGGCGTTTATGTTTGTAAAATAATTGATAAAAAAATATCACGTGGTGAAACCTTTCTCATCGCTAATGGCGGATTACACCATCACCTTGCTGCATCAGGCAACTTCGGCCAAATCATGCGAAAAAACTACCCTGTTATGATTGGGAATAAAACAGATGGCGATTTAGAGATGGTTAATATTGTTGGACCCCTTTGCACACCGCTAGACATTATCGCAAATCAAATGGAACTACCAGTGGCAGAAGTTGGGGATTTTATAGTGGTATTTCAATCTGGCGCGTATGGATTGACGGCAAGTCCCGTTAATTTTTTGTCACACCCAAAAGCCGCTGAGATATTTCTGTGAAAATAAAGCACCATGGCGCAGTAAATGGTGTAACTGGCTCATGCCACGAACTTAGTTTTGACAACAACAATTCCGTGCTTATTGATTGTGGATTATTTCAAGGCGCAGAAACATCAAACGATGGTGCCAGCTTTGAAAAACTGCAAATAGAGTTTCCCGTTGAACATATTCGCGCTTTATTTGTTACTCATTGCCACATCGATCATGTAGGTCGAATTCCTTATTTGTTTGCGGCCGGATTTAATGGCCCTATCTATTGCACCAAACCCACCGCTGAACTCTTACCATTGGTTTTAGAAGACGCCTTAAAAATCGGTTTTACTAAAAATAAAACGTTGATTCAACGCGCCTTAAAGCAAATTACGAAAAATATCATTGGCATCCACTATTACCATTGGATGACATTACCCGAAAGTACATTAAAAGCACGATTCTCTCCTGCAGGACATATCCTAGGCTCTGCCTACATACAATTTGATTTAGGCAAACACGAAAAAAACAGACGCATTATATTTTCCGGAGATCTCGGCGCACCTTACACACCGCTACTACCCTCAGCAAAATCACCCTACCAGGCTGATGTGCTCATCATCGAAAGTACCTATGGCGATCGATTACACGGACCACGGAGAGATCGTCACAAAACCTTAAAACAACTCATTGAAAAATGCGTGACCGACAATGGTGTTGTTCTCATTCCGGCTTTTAGCATCGGCCGTACGCAAGAACTGCTTTATGAATTTGAACATATCATCCATTCCAACAAAAAAATGACTCATAAAAAATCAGACTGGGAAAACATTGAGATTATTGTTGATTCGCCCATGGCAGCAAAATTTACCCAAACCTACCGTAAATTAAAAACTTATTGGGATAAGGAAGCTCGACGCAAAAAAACCGCAGGCCGACATCCTCTGTCTTTTTCACAAATAACCACCATTGGTGATCATCGGGAACACACTCAAACCGTGGCCTATTTAAAAAAACACCAACGCCCTGCCATTGTTATTGCAGCTAGTGGCATGTGTTCTGGTGGCAGAATTGTAAACTATCTTAAAGCGCTGATTGAGGATAAAAGAACCGACATCTTATTTGTTGGTTATCAGGCGCAAGGCACTCCGGGTAGAGAGATACAGAACTGGGGACCAAAAAACGGGCATGTCACATTGGATGGAAAACGTTATAACATTAACGCAGGCACAAACACCATCTCTGGCTATTCAGCACACGCTGACCAAAAAGATCTAGTGAATTTTGTAAAAAGAATGCGTAAAAAGCCGAGTGAAATTCGCATTATACACGGTGATAAAAATGCAAAACGAGCACTGAGATCGAAACTGATGACATTATTACCGGAAAGCAAAATACATATACCCAAAAACTAGCGCTTATTAAAATGCACTAACCATTTGAATTCAATCCCTTTTTAGCCGACTCAATATGCCCGGCACCGCCCAAAACCAGGCATTCTTCATTGCACTTGTCACAACGATATAAACGGCTACCCAGGAATAACTTCATCCACCAGGAGCGATGTACACGCAAAAAAATACGATGAGCACATCGATGGCAGGAAAGTCCTTTTCCAGTAAATCGAATATACATAAATAACAACCAATTTGTTGGCTTAACTAATTTGAAACATAGTCAAGTAAATAGAAATACTATCGCCTGATAATGATTCGTAATCAAATACGTACTGATCACTTACCAAACAGCTCTTAATTTTATGCGTTAAATTCTTATTATTTGAGGAACGCAATTTCAAATTATGACAAATATTAAGAAAGAAAATTCAACAATTTTTGAGGTTAATTTATAGAAAAGAGAAAAACATGACGGCTAAATACACTATTCTCTAAAGTCTACCTGATGTTCCAAAAACCACTGATAAGTTGCAGTTATTCCCTCTTTCAATGGTATCTTAGCCTTCCATCCCAAAGCATTAAGTCTTGTCACATCCATCAATTTTCTTGGTGTGCCATCAGGTTTGCTCGCATCAAACACTAACTCTCCTGAAAAACCAACGACTTCTTTCACTGTCTCTGCAAGTTCGCGAATAGTCACATCTTCGCCAACACCCACATTGACAATTTCTGGCTCGTTATAATGATTCATCAAATACACTGATGCATCAGCCATATCATCTACATGTAAAAATTCACGTTTTGGTGTACCACTACCCCACACTTCAACAGTTTCTGCATTCGTTGATTTTGCTTCATGAAACTTACGAATCAATGCGGGTAACACATGGGAATTGGCCAAATTAAAATTATCACCCGGCCCGTAAAGATTGGTTGGCATAATGGATATTGCATTAAAGCCATATTGTTTCTTGTAAGCTTGACACATCTTAATGCC
>Ga0316207_10002036_pt1 | contig 22057 bp, 18 predicted proteins | sample 6weekpyrite_MG_FD_204943 | JGI IMG/M metagenome (GOLD analysis project Ga0316207, IMG submission 204943) | Microbial mat bacterial communities from mineral coupon in-situ incubated in ocean water Damariscotta River, Maine, United States -... | ecosystem: Environmental > Aquatic > Marine >...
TTTGGCATCGGTGAGACCAGCATTTCTTCAATGAAATGTGAAAACTTGGACATATAAAAAGAAGCAACCACATTGGCGTAAGCATTATTAATGATCGCCATTAATATTATGCCGGGAATAATATAATCCATGTAACTATAGCCGGAAATATTACTCAACTGGGAACCAATTAGCTGACCAAAAATAACAAAATATAATGCGGTAGTAATAACAGGTGGCACAACTGTTTGTAGCCAGATACGGGCAAAACGTAAAACTTCTTTTGTAACAATTGTTTTAAATGCAGTGAACTGCTGGCTGATGTTCATAATTTCCCCTCTTCGACAAGATGTACAAAGAGTTCTTCAAGGCGATTACTTTTACTACGCAAACTGCTGATATTTATCTGTCGTTTTTCAAGTTCAGCAAATAAATTATTCAAACTGTATTTTTTGGATATTTCAACTTCAAAAGTCACATCATCTATAACTTTAAGCTGACAGCCTTTATTATCAGTCCAGCCCTCTAATTTACCTTGTAAATTTTCTTCTGTATTTAATACAAAGGTTTCTACATGAAGACGCGCAAGTAACGCCCGCATATTGGTGTTTTCAATCACAAGACCGTTATTAATGATCGCAATATTTTTACAAAGTGTTTCCGCTTCTTCTAAATAATGTGTTGTTAAAATAATCGTTGTGCCTTGTTGATTAAGTTCCTTTAAAAAGATCCACATTGAACGACGTATTTCAATATCGACACCGGCAGTCGGTTCATCCAAAATAAGCACACGAGGTTCGTGAACCAGAGCACGCGCGATCATCAAACGACGTTTCATACCACCAGACAACTCACGCCCTATGACACGACGCTTTTCCCAAAGCCCCAGTTTCTTTAAATATTTTTCAGCTCGCTGATAGGCCTCTTTACGACTGATACCGTAAAAACCTGCCTGGTTAACAACAATTTCAATGGTGGGTTCGAACTGGTTAAAGTTAAACTCTTGTGGAACAAGCCCGATATAACTTTTTGCTTTTTCAAGCTCCTGATCAATATCGTGACCAAAAATTTTAACACTGCCGCTGCTTTTATTAACCAGTGAAGTAATAATGCCAATCGTAGTAGATTTACCGGCACCATTTGGCCCAAGCAAAGCAAAAAAATCACCTTGCTTCACTTCTAAACTAACACCACGCAATGCCTGCATGCCATTTTTATAAGTTTTATATAAATCAGTTATTTCTAACGCATTCGTCATTTATTGCAGCTTCCTGTAGCAATGAATTTTTTTATTTTAATCAATCCACTTACGTGCATTTTGGAATAAACGTAACCAGGGACCATCCTCACCCCATTCATCAGGATGCCAGGAATGTTGTACTGTTCTGAACAGGCGCTCCGGATGCGGCATCATAATATTAAAACGGCCATCTTCCGAGGTTAAGCCGGTAATGCCGTCAACTGAACCATTCGGATTATGTGGGTAACGTTCCGTTGCTTGCCCAAGATAATCAACATACTTCATGGAAACTAAATTTTCGTTTTGCACATGTTGTGACATAGCCTCTTTTGCAAAACTTACCTGACCTTCACCATGTGCAACCACAATAGGCATACGCGAACCCGCCATACCATCAAACAGAATTGATTTGGATTGCTGTACTTCCACTAATGAGTAACGTGATTCAAATTGTTCCGAAATATTTCGCACAAACTGTGGCCAATGTGAGGCGCCGGGAATCAGATCTTTTAAATGCGACATCATCTGGCAACCATTACACACACCCAATGCAAAACTGTCTGAACGGTTAAAGAAAGCTTCAAACTCATCACGCATCGCATTGTTATGTAAAATTGTTTTTGCCCAACCACCGCCAGCGCCGAGCACATCACCATAGGAGAAACCACCGCAAGCGACCAGCCCCTGGAAATCATTTAAATTATGACGGCCTTCAATAATGTCACTCATGTGAACATCAACACTGGCAAAACCGGCTTTTTCAAATGCCGCTGCCATTTCAACATGTCCGTTCACACCTTGCTCACGTAAGATAGCCATGCGCGGCTTATGGCCTAAATTTAAATACGGCGCAGATATATTATCTTGCGCATCAAAACTTAAATGTGCATGTAAACCGGGGTCGTTATGTTCAAGTATGTTATCAAATTCTTGTCTGGCGCAATCGGCATTATCACGTAGAGCCTGTATTTGATAAGAGGCTTCCGACCAAATACGTTGTAAACTACGGCGTTTTTCGTTTAATACATCTTCATCGTGATATTGAATCACAATATTGTCATCATTGTTTAACTGGCCAATCACATGCGCATGATGGCCTAAGCCGGCACGATGAAAGGCATTTAATACCTCATAGGTATACTCATGTTGAACCTGAATCACTGCACCCAGTTCTTCATTAAACAAACTTGCAATCGAACTACCGCCAAGTTCATCTAAAGCAATACTAACACCAGTGTGTCCGGCAAACGCCATTTCACAAATCGTCGCCAGCAAACCACCATCGGAACGATCGTGATACGCCAGTAAACGACCTTTTTCATTAAGTCGTTGAATAACATCGAAGAAGGCTTTTAAGGTATTGGCATCATCTAAGTCAGCCGCATCATGACCCAGCTCTTTATACACTTGCGCTAAACAAGATGCACCTAATCGATTTTTGCCATTGCCTAAATCAATGAGAATTAAATCACTGTCCCCTTTATCCGTTCGTAACTCAGGCGTGAGTGTTCGACGAATATCTTTAACCGCTGTAAAGGCAGAAATAATTAATGATAACGGTGCAGTGACTGAATGGGTTTCATCCCCTTCACCCCAAACCGTTTTCATTGACATGGAATCCTTACCCACAGGAATCGCAATACCCAGTTGCGGACAAAGTTCTTCACCCACTGCTTTTACTGCATCGTACAAACCAGCATCTTCTCCGGGATGTCCGGCGGGTGCCATCCAGTTTGCAGATAAAACCAGGTCGCTCATTTTATTAATGCGTGCTGCTGCAATATTGGTAATGGCTTCGCCCACGGCCATACGCGCAGATGCGGCGTGATCAAGTAACGCTATCGGTGTGCGTTCCCCCATGGACATAGCCTCACCTTTATAGGTGTCATACGCTGCCGCTGTAACCGCAACATCAGCCACGGGCACTTGCCATGGCCCGACCATCTGGTCACGCGCCACCATACCGGTGACCGAACGATCACCGATAGTGATTAAAAAGTTTTTACAGGCCACTGTCGGTAACGCTAAAACACGTTTAGCCGCTTCACTGATAGTAATATCATCTAATGAAAATTCATTCTTCGCCGCAGTAAGATGTTTTACATCGCGTTGCATTTTGGGTGGTTTACCCAAAAGCACATCCATTGGCATGTCAATGGGTGTGTTATCAAAATGTGCATCAGCAACAACAAGACTTTGCTCTTTAGTCGCCTCACCAACAACGGACATTGGGCAACGTTCGCGTTGACATAATGCTTTAAACATTTCTAAATCAGCCGAACTTACCGCAAGAACATAACGTTCCTGTGATTCGTTACACCAAATTTCCATGGGTGCCATACCGGGTTCATCGTTAGGAATAGTACGCAACTCAAACTTGCCACCACGACCACTGTCATTAACCAATTCAGGTAAAGCATTGGATAAGCCACCGGCACCCACATCGTGAATACTGATAATGGGGTTTTGTGTTCCCATTTGTACACAGCTATCGATGACTTCCTGAACACGACGTTCAATCTCAGGGTTACCGCGCTGTACCGAGGCAAAATCTAAGCTTTCATTGGAGTCCCCCGAAGCCATGGATGAAGCCGCCCCACCACCTAAACCAATCAACATTGCGGGGCCACCTAAAACCACAATGTGTGAACCGGGAGGAATAGTATTTTTTTCCACATGATCTTCACGAATATTACCCAAACCACCGGCTAACATAATCGGTTTGTGGTATCCACGCACCTCTTCACCGGCAAAACTGGTGACTTTTTCTTCGTAGGTTCTAAAGTAGCCACAAATATTCGGACGACCGAACTCATTATTAAAAGCCGCGGCACCAATCGGCGCTTCGAGCATAATATCTAAAGCAGAAACAATTCGACCGGGTTTACCATAATCGGTTTCCCATGCCTGTGGTGAAGCCGGAATTTTTAAATTTGAAACCGAATAACCACAAAGCCCTGCTTTGGGTTTTGAACCACGACCCGTTGCACCTTCATCTCTAATCTCACCGCCAGAACCGGTCGCTGCGCCGGGAAATGGCGCAATCGCGGTCGGGTGATTATGCGTTTCCACCTTCATCAAAATATGAATATTCTCTTCGTGATACTCATACTGATGCGACTGTGGTTTAGCAAAAAAACGCCCCGCTTTAGAGCCTTTCATTACTGCAGAATTATCGTGGTAAGCTGACAAGACACCACCAGGATGTTTCTGGTGTGTGTTGCGAATCATGGCAAATAAGGATTTTTTCTGTTTCTTGCCATCGATCAGCCAGTCGGCATTAAAGATTTTATGACGGCAATGTTCCGAGTTTGCCTGTGCAAACATCATCAACTCCACGTCAGTGGGATTGCGCTGCATCGCTTTGAAATTATCAACCAGATAATCAATTTCATCATCCGCCAGAGCCAAACCCAACGTGGTATTTGCCTCAACCAAGGCATTTCGACCCTCTTTTAGAATATCAACACTTTGAAAAGGAGCGGGCTCAGCATGGCGAAAGAGATTTTCTGCTGCAGACACATCTGAAAAAACCGATTCGGTCATGCGATCATGCAATAACTCACTGACTGACTGCCATTGCGAGGTTGTTAAAGGCTGAGCACTGATAATATTGTATAAAATACCGCGCTCAATGCGCCGCACTTCGGTTAAACCACAATTATGCGCGATATCGGTCGCTTTACTCGCCCACGGAGAAATGGTGCCCGGACGCGGGATAACCAGAAAGATATTGCTACTGGTTGGTGGGATCACATACGCCGCATCGGTGTGTACTAAGGAATCCAGTACCGCAATGCTATCTGTATCCAGCGTTTTTTCTGCATCAACAAAGTGAATGAAGTTTGCCTGCACATCACTAATTCGAGGGACAATATCCTCTAATGCAGTTAAAAGTTTATTTTTACGAAAATCAGAAAGGGCCAATCCACCGGGCAATTGCAGCATGTGATTCCAGTCCAGAATGTGTAGTTTAAAAGAAACGGGATCATACACCATCCCGCTTTTCAGGTCATACGAGAAAAAAGCTAACGAAGAAAATTATCGTGAAATATTTACCAATGTGATGCTTCTTCCAGCTCTTTCATCACTTCATTTTTTGAGGCTTCCTGCGTATTCATCAGGCAGGCCAGGTTTCCGATACTGGCAACGGCAACACCATCACCTTCTACCACCCAGCCACCCGGTGGCGTCCAGCCGCTCATTTGTGTGAACATAGAAAGCTGATCAGCATTACCCTGTACTAAACGTTTGTAATCATGGGCAAACTTAGCAAAACCACCCAACATGTCGTCAGGCATACCATAACCTTCGATCAACACACCATCATCCCGGAAGTGACAAATAGCCATTACGCCATCGACAGCCAATAATTGTTTAATCATCTTCTTCTACTCCCTAGCTTGCAAGCGCAGCATGAGCAGCTTCATAGTCAACCTTGTCATTAGGCATAACGACACCAAATTCTTCATTCACAATCACCGTCCAGTCAAAGCCCACCATAGTGAAACCTTTAATCGGATAAAAGCCTTTCATTCCGGTCATGTTTTCCCAACCACGCGCTTGCATGGTCGCAATTGACATATTGGCAATACAAACGTGACACAACAAATCGAGAATTTGGTCATTGAGCTCAGAACCATCCGCAATTTTACTTTCAGTTAACTCGCCTTTACTGCTGAACTGAAAGGCTCCAACAGCACCCTCAACACTCATTAATTTATTTAAATCTGACATTATTAACTCCGGGAATTTTTTTTATTTTTCAAGCTTTAAACCAGCGGTGTATCCTGATCTGGTACATTTTCACGCATATAGTTCATGACGTTGTTAAGTGATGCCGCCTCATTCTGGATAAAACAAAAATGATTAGCGATGACACAAACACTAAATTGCTCACCATTTACAACCCATCCACGAGATGGTGTGCAACCACAGTCATGTCCAAGGTTTTTAATCATATCCATTTGCATATGCACAGCCATGGTAGTAGAACGACACATAATCGATGCCATCCTTGCCATGTCTTCTGTCATATCACCTTCACAAGTAAAACGATCACCGCGGTAAGAATATTCACCCGCAGCTATCACCCCGTCCATTGCAGCAAGTTCAGGAATAATACTCATACTCAACCTCTTTTATTATTGCTATTATTTTCATGCCTGATAACCAAATTAACCGTAAACAGCGGTTCATGCAACCACAAATAGCATTGACATTATTTCAATTAATGAACAACATAATGCTACTTATAGAAACAACAAATATAGACCACACTGCGAATTTAACTATGTCTCACCCTACAATTTTTAAGCGTTTTTTAGCCGCCTTTTATGATAGTTTTCTTATTTTAGCGACCACCTTTGTTGCAACCGCACTCACACTCCCGTTTACCAAGGGAAATGTATCTGCAAGTAACAACATTTATATGTCACTCTATTTGTTGCTGGTTGTTTATCTTTTTTGTGGCTGGTTTTGGACCCATGGCGGGCAAACGCTGGGAATGCGTGCATGGAAACAACGTTTAATCTCTAAAGCAGGTACTGCTGTTAACTGGCAACAATCTTTTATTCGTTTTATTGTCGCCGTTCCCGCCTGGTTTCTATTTTTAGTCGGAATGATTTTATGGGTTAAAAAAGATATTGCATTAAGCATAACAAGCATTCCGGCCTGGTTATTTGCTCTGGTGGGTTTCATCTGGGTTTTACTCAATATGCGAAATAATAGCTGGCAGGACAAATTGAGCGGAACAGAAGTTATTATAGATAAAAATTAACGCTATCTTATTTTACGATAACTCCATAACGTTAACATGATGACGATAATCGTTGGTAGTAAAGCACTTATCACTGCAGGTACACCATAAACTAAACTCACCTGCCCGATCAGGCGGCTCACAATATAAAATGCAACACCAACAAGAAAGCCTAATAATATTTGTTTCCCTATAGACACTTGTCGCACCGAACCAAAGATAAAGGGCACCGCTAATAACACCATTGCAAGAATCGTTAAGGGGCCAAATAATTTGGTCCAGTAAATGAGTTCATACTTGGCATATTCTAACTCGTTGTTTTTCAAATAATCAATATAAGCATTTAGTTTCCAAACCGATAAAAGTCTGGGGGGGATTGCAACCACTTTTACCGTATCTAAATTTAATAAGGTCTTCCATGGCATGGTTTTAAATTGATTAACAACAAATGAATTATTTTTATGTAGTGTTTCGGTTACTGATTTTAATAACCAGCTATCGTCTATATAACTTGCTTCTTTGGCATAGATTTTCCTCTCGATGAAATTATTTTCTTTAAACTGGTACAAAGTGATACCAATCAAGCGGCCATCGTTTTCAACCCGGGCGACATGAATATACGTTTCACCATCTCTCGCCCACAAACCATAGTCAGTATTTAAACTGATTTTACCGTGTAATGCTTTGACCTTTTTTTCACTTGCATACTGGTGCAATGGGGGCGCAAGCCCTTCTCCTATTAACATTGCCAATGCCATTAAAACAACGGCCGTTTTCATAATGGACCATATAATGCGCATCAAAGAAACACCCGCCATACGAATAATAACCAGTTCATTATGATTCGCTAACCAGCCTAAACCCAACATCGTCCCCAATAACATAGATAGAGGAAAGAGCTCATAAATATGCTGAGGTACCAGATAAAGTGAATATTCAATTGCAGACCATACGGTGTAATCAGCCCGACCTATATTTCCCGTTTCCCCGGTAAAAGCAAGCAATTCATACAAAACAATAAAAATCAGCAAGACAATAGCGACGCCATTGGTAACAGCCTGACCAATATAACGATCTAATGTCTTCATACTTTATTCTCTTTCGCAAACAAATAACGAAAACCCGTTTGTTGTAATGTTAAAAATATGACTAAAATTAACATCAGGACGTGGACCCACCATAAGCCAACAACAACGGGCACTGTGCCCGAAATAATCCATGTTTTACCAATACTGAGTAAATTTGTAAAAACGATATAAATCAACAAACCAAAGCCTAAGCGTAAATAACGCCCCTGTCGTGCAGAGGTTTGGCTTAAAGGCACCGCCAGTGCGGCAAATAATAGAGACAAAACAATCGGCGCGATCCGGCTATGAACCTCAGCCTGAGAAACAACAGATTTGTTTTTAATTAACTCTAGTGTCGGTATTGCTTTGTGCCTGAGTACCTTTACGGCTGCAACTTTTTTATGAATTCGCACACCATGGCGTTCAAATTCAATTACCGTATAATCAAGTTTTCCCTGGATACCTTCATAACGCACCCCCTCTTCCAGGATCATAAACTGATCGCCGTTTTCTTCATTGTCTGCCTGAACACCTCGTCTGGCACGAATGACAATATCAGCATTATCCTTTGAACGCTGTTGTACAAAAACGTTCTTGATTTTAGTCCGTTCTTCATTGATATTTTCAACATAATTAACCCCAACACCTGATGAGGTTTCACGAAAACGTCCGGCAACTAAACCTTCCAGATCAGAAGACTGTTTAGCATCAAGACTAATTTGTTGATCTAAACCATTTGCCCAGGGGGTGATTTGTAAAGAAAAAATACCAACAATAATAGAAACAAGAAAAGCGAAACTGAGAACAATACGCATAATGTGTGTTTGGCTGATACCACACGCTGAAATCGCTGCCATTTCATTATTTTGATAAAGCCGGCTCAAGGTCATTAAAACGGAGAGATAAAGTGAAAGTGGTAAAATAACCAGCAGCATTTTTAGTGACTTCAAGCCAAGAACCAGCAATACTGTATTAACACTAAGTGTTCCTTCCGCAACATCCGAAAAAACACTAACCAACTGTCCACTTAAACCAATAATCATTAATACCAGCCAAACAGCAAACAGGGTTTGGGCAATTTCTTTAATTAAATAACGCGCAATGATCATTTATTCTGTCTTAATTTTTTGTTATGAAGATGCTGAAACACGAGCTTATTTCGAGTAAGCTAGGGTCTGTTGATCTTTCAAATGTTAGGTTGATATTGAGATAATTTTAGTGCTGACAAGGCATGGTTTGCGTATCAATGCACTCCATTGATAGCAAAACATAACGCCGTCAGGGCTAAAATTAGCCAATATCAAGCAATAGGTGAAAGAGCAACAGACCCTACATAGTCTACTCAATAGCTAAAGCTTACAGGAATCCCGTATGGAAATCAGCGTAAAAAACGTCAACCTAGAAACAGTAAAATCACCCTGCCTTGTTGTTGGCGTTAATGAAAAGCGCAAGTTAACAAATTCTGCGCAACAACTCGATGATCTGTCCGGGGGATTCATTAGTCGCATACTCCGCCGTGGTGATATCAATGGAGCCAGCGGTGATGAGCTGATGTTGCATAATGTCCCCAATTTAAAAGCAGAACGTGTATTGCTGGTCGGTTGCGGCAAAGCCAGTGAGCTTACTCACCAACGCTTTAGTACGATTCTGGGCAATGTATCTGGTAGTTTAAGCAAAGCAAATATTAAAAATGCAGTAATTAGTCTGGCCGATCTGGACAACAAAACACTTTCTCAAACTCTGCAAGTGCGTTTAGCCACTGAAGCATTACATCACAGCAATTACCGGTTTTCTGAGCTTAAAGATAAACCTTCTTCATTCACGAAAGCGACCTTACACTTTGCTGATAAACGTGCCGCGGCAATGAAAAAAGCCAAGCTCGCCGTACAAATTGGGAACGCTATTGGTCTTGGCCGCAATACCGCACGTGATTTAGGTAATTTACCCGGAAATATTTGTACCCCCACTTATCTCGCTAAACAGGCAACACAATACGGCAAAAATTACGGCAAACTTAAAACGACGGTTTTGAATCAAAAAGAAATGGAAAAACTCGGCATGGGCTCGCTTCTTTCTGTCAGTAAGGGCAGCCGCACTCCTCCTAAATTTATTGTTATGCACTATAACGGCGGCAAAAAATCAGATAGTCCTTATGTTCTGGTTGGTAAAGGCGTTACCTTTGACTCTGGTGGTATTTCCATTAAACCTGGCGCGGCAATGGATGAAATGAAATATGACATGTGTGGTGCAGCAGGGGTTATGGGAACCATGGTCACAGTTAACGAACTCAAACTTCCTATCAACGTTGTTGCCATCGTACCCAGCGTTGAAAACATGCCCGACGGTGCAGCCAGTAAACCCGGCGATATTGTGACTTCAATGTCAGGACAAACCATTGAAATACTCAATACTGATGCCGAGGGCCGCTTAATTCTTTGCGATGCCCTCACCTACAGTGAAAAATTCAAACCCAAAGCAGTCATTGATGTTGCGACCTTAACCGGTGCTTGCGTTGTTGCCCTCGGTGCTCACCCAGCCGGTTTATTAAGTAATCAACAAAAACTGGCCGATCAAATTCTCGGGGCAGGAAACGAGTGTGGTGATCGCGCCTGGCAAATGCCATTATGGGATGATTATCAGGATCAACTGAAAAGTAACTTTGCCGATATGGCCAATATTGGTGGACGCGAAGCAGGCACCATTACCGCTGCCTGTTTCCTTTCGCGCTTCACTAAAAAGCTTAACTGGGCACATCTCGATATCGCCGGTGTCGCCTGGTTGGGTGGTGCCAATAAAGGCGCAACAGGCCGCCCTGTTCCACTCTTAACACAATATTTAATGGATCGTTGTGGTAAACAATATTCTGTTTAAACAAACAACTATTGTCTTTTTATTAACAAACATCAAAACAATGCTTGTGATGATATAGAAAATGACAAGAATAGATTTTTACATTATCGAGCAAGGCTCTGTTGAAGCGACAGAAAAATTCATCTGTCGCCTGACAGAAAAAGCATGGTCACAAAACAACAGTATTTACATGCATACTGTTGATGAACAACATGCGGCAAAATACGATGAGTTATTGTGGAGTTTTAGCACGACAAGTTTTATTCCTCACCAACTGACTGCTGCCGGCTGCCATGAAAAAACGGTTTTAATTGGACATCAGTCAGAAGCTGACATTAGTCAGCACCATGATGTTTTAATTAACCTTAATCACACAGCACCGTCTTTTTTTAGTCAGTTTGAACGGGTTGCAGAAATCATTAGCGCAGATGAAACCAGCAAGAAAAAAGGCCGGGAACGCTATCAATTTTACCGGGATCGGGGTTACGCCCTTGAGACTCACAAAATGTCACTATAAGATAAGCGTATGACAGACAAGCTTGACGAAAAAGCAGAGAAAGTGAGCGCACCCGACACGCTGGTTGATGCGCTTGAATCTATTCAAAACCTGCTAGAAGAAAGTGACTCCAAACTTGCTGTGGCTCAAGAAAGTGTGGCGTTGGCGAGTAATAAATCAAAACTCAGCCAATCTCAGCCTACTATAGATGAAAATGTACAAAACACTTCTGATCCTGAACAGATGGAAATTCCTGTACTCGATGATATTGTTATTCCATCAACAGCAGAAAAAGGGATAATGGAGCATGAGGAGATTCCGACACTCTATGATATCGCAGCCACACCCGAATCACAGGCTATTCTGAATTACCTTGACAAGTTAGAAGAAAAACTTGAAAAAACACTCATACATTCTTTACGTGAAAACCTCATGTCCATTGAAACGGAATTACAACAATCCATTAGCAGTGAAGTTGATAAAATCCGCAAACAAATCAAAAAAGATTTTAGCTAACCTCTTTTTGTCCTGTATCCAACCAAATAAAACATTACATTAGCAGCATAAAAAAACATCCACCCCTATGTATTTTAATCTTTATTGCTAAAGTTTTTTATAAAAAAGCCGATACTACGTTCGTAGCAAAAAATTATTCCCCTACTTCCTGAAGGAGTCTTCACATGAAACAACTTTCAATACTATTCTTTTTTGTGTGTAGTTTATTTTCAATTAATCTACACGCGGATGAAGCCTATAATGCAGCATTAAAAGAATTGGCTGCAGGCAAAATAGCCAATATAGTTAATAATGCTATCGTCCAATCTGCGATCAAGGCACAAAACACAAAACATGCCGGACTATCAGAAGCTGACATCATTAAGCTTGATAAGAAGTGGCGCGCAGAAAACAAAGGCAGCGACAAACCTTTTATCAATGCCACCTTAAGTAATGCTCTTTCCGGCTATTTATCTCAACAAAAAAGTGCATCTGATGGTCTCTTTACCGAAATGTTCGTGATGGACAATAAAGGCATGAATGTTGGCCAAAGCGATATCACGTCAGACTACTGGCAAGGTGATGAAGCTAAATGGCAAAAAACCTATTTAGCAGGCTCAGGCGCAGTGCACATTGGTAAATTAGAAAAAGATGAGTCAACACAGGAAATTCAGGTTCAGTTAAGTGTTTCCATCAGTGACGATGCTAACAATGTTATAGGTGCCATCACCGTTGGTGTGAACTTAGATAACTTATAATAAAGAAGGTAAAAGTATGAAATTTTCTCCGGCCCAGTGGAATATCAACCGCAAAATATCGATAGCGACAGTCGTTGCGGTTGCTGTCTCAATTGCTCTGTTAGTTATTATTAGCTCTCAACAAAGTAAAACTAAAATTTCCAGTTTAGCTAAAAAAAATTATACGTTGATTAGTGAGTTACTAACAAAGCAGGCTGGCGGAGCAATGCGCTGGAAAAAAATCAAACTGATAGAAGCAGCCTATCAACATATTGCTGAACAAGAGGATTCAACATTATCCAACCTTATTGCCTATGATACCGAAGGAAACATTATTCACGAATATAAATCAAAAACAATTCCTACATTTGATATTACAACTTTGAGTTTGAATAAAACATCTGCACTTTCTATCACAGAAACAAGCTCACATCTTGTTATAGCCATACCTGCTTTTTCGGGTAAAAAAAATAGAGCTGTTGGCAGCTTAGTAATGGCCTGGAGTCAACATAAAATTAATCAGGAAATAGCCAACAGCCAGTTAAAAAATACTGTTCTTGGTCTCGTCATTATCATTGGTTTAAGCGTATTGATCTCATTTTTGATAAAAATGATTATTATTAAACCGTTAAATGAAGTCATTGTTCTTACCAAAGATCTTGCTGAAGGTGAAGGCGATTTAAGTAAGCGCATTACACTTAATAGAAATGATGAGTTAGCGGAATTAGCAAAATGGATTAATACTTTTATTAAAAAAGTTCAACATCTCGTCAGTCAAATCCAGGATTCTTCTACCCAACTTTCCAATGAATCTACTTCACTGGCGGTTAATGTTGACTCCGGAAATTCTGCTTTAGAAGAACAAAAACGCGATATTGATCAGGTTGCAACCGCAATGAATGAAATGACAGCCACAGTTTCAGAAGTGGCCAGTAATGCTTCAGCTGCATCAGAATCTGCTAAGGAAGCCTCTAATGCCTCTAATACAGGCCAGTCTGTTGTTAGAGCAAATATTGAAAGCATTAGCTCATTAGCCAATGAAGTGGATTCTGCAGGTTCAATTATCGAATCACTTGCTGAAGATACCCAAAGCATTGGTGGTGTATTAGATGTCATTCGCGGTATTGCCGAGCAAACAAATTTATTAGCGCTCAACGCGGCAATCGAAGCGGCACGCGCAGGCGAACAGGGACGTGGGTTTGCCGTGGTAGCTGATGAAGTAAGAACGCTTGCCAGCCGTACACAAGAATCAACTCAGGAAATTCAACAAATGATCGAGCGCCTGCAATCAGGTGCAAAAAATGCGGTTGAAGCAATGCAAAAAGGAAAAGACAAGGCTTCGCATAGTGTAGAACACTCTACAAACGTGCAGGAAGCATTAAGTTCTATTACCTCTTTAATTTCTCAAATTACCGACATGAACACACAAATCGCAACTGCAGCAAGAGAACAAAATGACGTTGCTGAAGACATTAACCGTAATATTGTCAATGTGCATACTTTATTCGAATCAAACGTCGAGATCTCTCAAAAATCAGCCGCGTCAGGCAATATTGTTTCAAATCTTGCGCAAGAACTACAAAGTATGATTTCCCAGTTTAGAGTCTAAACTAACCTAATAGCTCCGAAGACATGGATGTCTTTTCATAATTTTAACAATACACTTCCAATACAGCTAAATTCCTCTCCCAATATTCTCACTTACGACTTATTTTAAGTTAATTTTCTGTATAATAATCAGCCTTTTAATGGCCTGAATAGGCCTGCATTTCAACAATTTAAATAGCGAATTAATACCGTGGAAAAAACCTACAATCCCCATTCAATTGAACAGCGTTGGTACCAGACCTGGGAAAAGAACGATAACTATTCCCCTAAGGGCGGGGATGAATCATTTTCGATTATGATCCCTCCACCCAATGTTACCGGTAGCCTGCACATGGGACATGGTTTTAATAACACGGTAATGGATACCCTGACCCGCTACCACCGTATGAAAGGCCATAATACGCTGTGGCAACCGGGCACCGATCATGCGGGCATCGCCACGCAAATGGTGGTAGAACGCCAACTTAATGCCGAAGGCAAAAACCGCCATGATCTGGGCAGGGATAAATTTATTGATCGCATTTGGGACTGGAAAGAAGAGTCCGGCGGCAATATCACTCGCCAATTACGCCGCTTAGGTTCATCGCTCGACTGGTCACGCGAACGCTTCACTATGGATGATGGGCTGTCTGATGCGGTACAAGAAGTCTTCGTCAAGCTGCACGAAGAAGGCCTTATTTACCGCGGTAAGCGTTTGGTCAACTGGGATCCTGTTTTACACACGGCTGTTTCTGACTTAGAAGTGATTTCAGAAGAAGAAAATGGCTCGCTTTGGCATATGCGATACCCGCTCACTGACGGCTCAGGTTATTTAGTCGTTGCAACAACACGTCCGGAAACCATGCTGGGTGACAGCGCAGTTGCGGTTCATCCCGATGATGCGCGTTATCAATCCATGATCGGCAAAATGATTACATTACCTTTAGTGGGGCGTGAAATTCCCATTATTGCCGATGATTATGTCGATATGGAGTTCGGTACTGGTTGCGTCAAGATTACCCCTGCACATGACTTTAATGATTATGAAATGGGTAAACGTCATGATTTACCGATGTTTAACATTCTTACGATTGATGCTGCAATTAACGATGAAGTCCCTGAAAAATATCGCGGACTTGATCGCTACGATGCACGTAAACAAATTGTAAAAGAATTAGAAGCACTCGACTTAATGGATAAAATCGAACCGCACAAACTCATGGTGCCGCGCGGTGATCGTTCTGGTGCCGTGGTTGAGCCGTTCTTAACCGATCAATGGTATGTCAAAGTCGAAGAGCTGGCGAAACCGGCCATTGAAGCGGTTGAAAATGGCAGTATTAAATTTGTCCCGGATAACTGGAAGAATACCTATTACGAATGGATGAACAATATTCAGGACTGGTGTATCAGTCGTCAAATCTGGTGGGGACATCGAATCCCGGCGTGGTTTGATGATGAAGGCAAAGTCTATGTTGGCCGAAGCGAAGAAGAAGTACGAGAAAAACACAAGCTCGGTGACATCAACTTAAAACAAGATGAAGATGTTTTAGACACCTGGTTCTCCTCTGCCTTGTGGCCTTTCTCAACCTTAGGTTGGCCGGCCAAAAATGATGTTGATGCAGAAATGTTAAAGACTTTTTACCCCACCAGTGTACTGGTCACGGGTTTTGATATTATTTTCTTCTGGGTTGCCCGCATGATTATGATGGGACTCAAATTCATGGGTGATGTCCCCTTTAAGGAAATCTACATCCATGGTTTAGTACGTGACTCACATGGACAAAAAATGTCGAAGTCAAAAGGTAACGTACTTGATCCAATAGATTTAATCGATGGCATTGAGCTTGAAACTCTGGTCAATAAACGTACCTCCGGCATGATGCAGCCCCACCTTGCTGAGAAAATTGAAAAACAGACACGCAAAGATTTCCCTGAGGGTATCCCAGCTTTTGGTACAGATGCATTACGCTTCACCTTTGCATCACTGGCTTCAACCGGGCGGGATATTAATTTTGATCTGGGTCGTATCGAAGGCTACCGTAATTTCTGTAATAAAATTTGGAATGCTGCACGCTATGTCTTAATGCACACAGAAGGACAGGATTGCGGACAGCTTGAATATAAAAATGGGGACGGCGAGATTGAACTCACCGCGGCAGATCGTTGGATCCTCAGCCGTTTACAAGAAACAACTCAAACGGCAGAAGACGCCATTGCCAGTTATCGGTTGGATCATATGGCAAATGCTATTTATGAATTCACCTGGAACGAATATTGTGACTGGTATTTAGAGTTATCTAAAACCGTTTTATTTGATGACAATGCAAGTGACGCGGTAAAACGAGGCACACGCCATACTCTGGTACATGTATTAGAAGTTGTTTTGCGACTCGCTCATCCAACCATGCCTTACATTACCGAAGAAATTTGGCAACGTATCGCGCCATTGGCAGGGATTAATGCAGAAACGATTATGCTGCAAAAATACCCTGAATATGACAAGAATAAATTTGACCCGGCCTCCGTTAAAGAAGTGGAGTGGATTAAAGATTTCATTATTGGCTGCCGACAAATAAGAAGCGGTATGGATATTAAACCAGGGAAACCTTTAGCCGTTCTGTTACAAAATGGTTCTTCAACTGATCAAAGTTTGTTTAATAAGCACAAAGCCTATCTGATGAAACTGGCCAAACTGGAAAGTATTACATGGCTGGACAACAGTGATGAAGCGCCTGAATCTGCAACATCACTGGTTGGTGAAATGAAACTACTTATTCCAATGGCAGGTTTAATTGATAAAGATGCAGAGTTAAAACGGTTAGATAAAGAAATAGAAAAACTAACCAAGCAAAACAAACAACTACAAGGCAAACTCTCTAATCCGGGCTTTACCGACAAAGCACCCGAAGCGGTTGTACAAAAGGAGCGTGATAAATTAGCCGAAATTGAGACAGCACTGGAAAGTTTACAACAACAAAAAGAAAAGATTAAAACACTTTAGTCTTTAGCTATGTCCCTTTGTTTTACAGGGTTTATGTTCTTTAAATTTGTTTAATATGAGCTATATTTACATATAAATAGAGGGTTATTACGTTTTAGATATTTTGTATTAATAAATTCCCTCCTAATTTAAAGGTTTGGAATATGGGCGAACAAAACAGAAGAAATAATCGCTTCACTTTATATATTGTGTTGCTTTCATTTTCATCAGGCAGCTTATCCAATGAAAGCATAAACCCCAACCACATAACAGGTACAGAAAAGATCAATTCTGAAAAACTCATTCAATATGTTGAGAAACTGCCTGATCTAATCATTCTTGATGCAAGAATTAAAAGTGATCGCTTGCTAGGATATATCGAAAGTTCGAATAGCCTGCCTGATACAACAACAAGCTGCGACACATTAGCCAAAACATTACCCCATAAAAAATCGCCTGCAGCATTTTACTGCAATGGTCCCAAGTGCAGCCATAGCGCTAATGCCGTTAAAATCGCAATAAAATGTGGCTATAAAAATACTTTTTGGTTTCGAGGTGGTTTTGAAGAATGGAAACAAAAAAAATATCCTGTTGTAACAAAATAATCCCCGAAATATCCAGGCCATGATGAAATTTAAATTTCCGGGTTTAAGAACATTAATCACGCTAACTGTTGTCGCCTTAGGCTTGATATCACTCTCGCTGGCAATTTTTACCGGTGAAATTTACCAAAAGCTTACTTTGAATAACCAAATCAATTCTATTTCAAAAATCATTGAACATGACACCAAATCTTCACTTGCAGAATTAAATGAAAAATTAATGTACCTGAGTCTCAACTTACAAAAAGAAGAAAACTTCAGAAACATATACAATAAAAGAGATAAAGAAAAACTATTAAATAAAATCAACCGTCATTTTTACCAATATCTTGTTACTGCGGATATAATTGATCTGGAAAAAATATATATCTATGATATTAATTATAAATTAATCGCAGAGTCCACTGAAAAGCCCGAGAATGATTTTAATAAAATAATTTGTAGCGAATTAATAAACAGAGCAAAAAAAAGAGTCGATACTGATCGTCTCAGAATCATTAGCTATCTTTGTAATATGAATAAACGTAGCTTCTATTCAATATTAGTACCTATAGGTGGATTAAAACCACAAGGCTATCTGCAAATTGTTGCCAACCCTATCCACAATCTGAAGAACATTGAGCAACGGCTGGGGTCACCTATAAAAGTATCATCTGATAAAAACACCGAAATATTTAAGACAAAAAACTGGCCGGCAAAAGAACAAATGGAAAATGCGTTACTGGCCGGGTATGATCTTTACTCTGACAACAACGAATACCTGTTTACGATAACAACTGCTCATGACATTTCTGAATTAAATAAAAAACTAAACAAAACACGAAACTTTCTTATTTTTATTGCTCTTACTATTACCTTACTAAGTGTTCTTCTTAGTTTTATTATTTTACGAAAAAGTACTACTCTACCGGTGAACAATCTGCTCACCCAACTAAGAAATATAAGAAAAAACAAGGACAATCTCGGAAAAGAAATACAGATAATTGGTGCACAGGAGCTAAAAGAGGTAGCCATTGAATTTAACCATATGACAAAAGAACTACAAAAGCTTTATAAAAAAACGTCTCAAAACAATGCCCTGTTAAAAAATGAAGTAACTGAAAGAAAAATAGCTGAAGAAGCACTACAGGTTGCTCACGAAATTCTCGAACAGCGGATTGAAGAAAGAACCGCTGACTTAAAAGAAGTATCGGAACAGGCACAAAAATCCAATATGGCTAAATCTGAATTTCTTTCACGCATGAGTCATGAACTGCGAACACCATTAAATGCCATTTTAGGTTACGCTGAATTAATGCTGGCCGATACTGAAGATAAACTTTCCGAAAGTCATCGTTATGAAGTTGAAGTCACATTAAAGGCCGGAATGCACCTGTTAAATCTAATTAATGAAATCTTAGACTTATCCACTATTGAAACGGGCAAAATAGATATTTCAAATGACGAGGTTAGTTTAGATAAGGCACTAAAAGAGGCTTGCACACATATTACACCTGTAGCTAAAAACAACAACATCGCTGTTAACTGCCAATATAATTCCATTAAAAATATTTACATTAGAACAGAGTACCAACGACTTAAACAAATATTATTAAACTTATTGTCCAATGCTGTTAAATACAATGAAAAAGAAGGTTCAGTTACGATTAACATTGAATACCCGTCTGAGACAAAATTAAAAATAAGTATCATAGATAATGGAATTGGAATAAAAAGTGAAGAACTGGATAAGATATTTACTCCATTTAATCGTCTTGAAGAATATAAAAATAAAGTCAATGGTACCGGGATAGGACTGACTATTACGAAAAGCCTTGTTGAATTAATGGGAGGAGAAATTGGTGTAAACAGCAAACCTAAAGAAGGATCAACTTTTTGGGTTACCCTTCCCTATTATACTAAAGAAGGAATACCATCAGGTTTATCTGCCAAACAAGATAGCATATCAACGAACGCCAACGTTAACAGCAAAAACAACAGCAGCGATAGTAAAAAAATTCTTATAGTGGAAGATGATGAAGTAAATCAAGAACTCATGTTGGCCATGGTTAATACATTTTCGATTAAAGCAGATATTGCAGAAAATGGCTTAATTGCAATAGAAAAAATTAAAAGCCATGATGATTATGCATTAATTTTCATGGATCTTACTATGCCTGAAATGGGTGGTTTAGAAGCAACAAAAATAATCAGAAATCTTGACTCAGAAAAAAGAAAATCAATTATTATAGCCTTAACAGCCAATGCTATGCCGGGTGATAAAGAAAAGTGTCTTGAAGCGGGAATGGATGACTATACTGAAAAGCCCGTTTCCTTAAAAAGGCTAAAAGAAGTATTGGATAAGTGGCTTTAGAAAAACTCACATATCAATCAGCCCAGTTCTTTCAACATGAGCTTCTCTACTGAAATACGAGCATCTATAACATCCTGAACAATCTCTTTTGCTTTATCAACTTCATTACAACGACCAAACACTTCCATTTTTCTGGCTAATTCGCTCAACAGTAATGCCCCGAACTGTCCACTAGCCCCTTTTAAGGCATGTGCTGCATGTTCTAATCCAGAAGCATCGCCTTTTTCAGTTGCGAGCATGATAGCTCTCACTTTTTCTTTAGCTGTCATAATATAACTTTCAACTGCGTCCGGAAATTTTTCTTCGAACATTTTTTTCAAAACATTAAAAATATCCACATCTAATTCTGCAAAATCATTATCTATTATATTCATAGTAATTTCATATTTTCGATACCAGCACAATCTATATTTAATATAACGATTAATATAAAATGTATAAGCGAAATAAAATCATCAGGAAGTAGCCATTAATAATGCAAACTTTACAACCATAACGATAACCGTGATAAAAATAGCTACTCCAACTAAACCAACAATGACATATTGCCAGGGTTTTCCATACTTAAAATCCCTTTCATGATTTTTACTTTTTTGAACACCGATAAAAGCCCATAGTACACTCCGGGTAACATCGAGTAAACCGGGCACTTTTTCTTTACCATCATTCATTTATGCGCTCTCTGCATTTAATTTTTGCTCATAATCTATCAACATTAATTTTGCTTTTGATTCATTAACGAAATATAACAGGATGCCACCCAATATAAACAATATACTCACTGACAATATTGAAAGTCGTGAGTTCTGAGTGAATATAGCAACCCCTCCCATCATAACCGGTCCTAACACAGCGGCAAATTTCCCCAGCATATTATAAAAGCCAAAAAATTCCGCAGATTGATTTTGGGGAATGATACGTGCGTAAAATGAGCGGCTCAATGCTTGCACCCCTCCCTGAACCAGGCCAATAACGATTGCCAGCATATAAAACTCTGAAACTGCACTTATTTGTGATGCCCATACTGTTATTAAAAAATAAACAAAAATAGCCAATAACAAGCCATGTTTGGTACCAATATAATTTGCTAAGTAACCAAAAAAAATGGCTGCGGGGAAACCTACAAATTGCGTAATCAGTAGCGCTGCTATCAAATCCGTGGAATTAAACCCCAATGATAAGCCGTAATCAACTGCCATACGGACAATCGTATCTACTCCATCGATATATAACCAATAGGCAATTAAAAATAACAAAACCATGCGTAATTTTTTTATAGCCTGAAAAGTAAGTTTCAATTGTTTAAAGCCAGTGACAATAGTTTTTCCTGTCTTTAACTTCACATTTTTACCTGATACTTCCGGAACATTAACAAATAAGGGAATAGAAAAGATAAACCACCAGACTGATACCGTTAAAAAAGAAAATTTAACGGCTTCTGCACTGTTATGAAACCCAAATAATTCATGGTTCATTGTCATGAAAACATCAAACGCAAATAACACGCCACCACCTAAATAACCTAATGCATAACCAAAGCTAGATATTTGGTCATAATTTTTTTCTTCGGTAATATCTATTAATAAAGCGTCAGAAAAAATAATACTGCCTGAATAACCAATAGCCGATAAAGCAAAAAAAGTGAGTGCTAAAAAAGTTTGCTGCTCTGCAATAAAATACAAACCTGCTGACATCAGTATTCCGAGTGAGGCAAATATGAACAGCAAACGTTTTTTAAGATTACCTGCATCAGCGATTGCACCAAGAACAGGCGCAAGAATAACAATAATGGTACTCGCAATAGAGTTACTTATACCCAGTTGAAAGGTGCTGGTTGTTGCATCAGTCGCATCACTCCAATACTGTTTGAAAAAAAGAGGAAAGAAACCCGCTAAAATAACCGTTGCATAAGC
>Ga0316207_10002038_pt1 | contig 22055 bp, 25 predicted proteins | sample 6weekpyrite_MG_FD_204943 | JGI IMG/M metagenome (GOLD analysis project Ga0316207, IMG submission 204943) | Microbial mat bacterial communities from mineral coupon in-situ incubated in ocean water Damariscotta River, Maine, United States -... | ecosystem: Environmental > Aquatic > Marine >...
CCTCTTCAGTAGCCATTACTTTTACACCTGTGAGGCTGCGATTAGCTGTTGCAAGGCGGCCTTATCGCCCTGGAAGTAATCCATATCCACCTCGCCGTCCACGCCCTGGACAATGCTACTCTCAGAGTATTGCCAGAAGTGCCAGCCCGATGCTTGCCACGGCTGTGGCAGGGTTTGCGGTTTTTTCTCGTAATCAGCTATCCACAGGTAATAACCCTTGAGGCGGTTATCGCTAAGATATTCGATGGCAAATGACAGGTCAGAGTAGATGATCGGTTTGCGACCGGTGGCCTTCTCTACCTCCTGCAACCAGACCAACACTCCCGCCACAAGCTTCGAAGCAGCGACGTTATCGAGGATCTCTACATCCAGCACTGGTGGCAGGTCTGATACTGTCATCGGTCCGACTGTTTGCAGGAAATGTTGTGCCTGCTTGGTGGCATCATCGGCAGCATAATAATAATGGTAGGCACCACGGAGGACATCGTTGGCACGCATGCCGTGCCAATTGTTAGCGAATTGCGGATCCACATAGGCCATTCCACCCGTTGCCTTGGCAAAGGCAAACTTAATCCCACTCTGGGAGACGTTGTGCCATTTAATCTGCCCCTGAAAATGGGAGACATCAATCCCTTTCAACCAGGATGAAGCCGCTTGAGGTGGCTCGGCAACGGCATCGTTGTCATTCGTAGTAACTGGGGCAGTGTCTAAACTCGCTAGTGATTCGGTTTTCTGATTGATATGCCCTACCCAGAAAAAGGCTGGCAATAAAAGCAGCAACAATAGGCCGATCTTGATGGGTAGAAATGACCAGGCCGGCAGGCTGATTTTACAGGTGAATATATCCACAGCTCTCTCCTAAGGTAACCTGGTCAATAACTATCACAGCAGTAGGTTAAAAAAGAGCGGACTAATTTATTATTATCAGGGTATCTATTGAGAATGTTATTGCTCGAAAAATAGCATTTCATAATTCTGCACGAATAACTTTCCCAAATTATGCAGAGTAATTTTTGCACTACAGACTAGAGTTGAGATTCAATCGACTTGTGGAAAATCGGATATTTCGTTTTGTCGTCGCTAAAACACTTTAAGGAAAACCCATACATCAATATTTTGGTGGGTCTAGTATTGCTCTATAGCGCCGTTGCGGAGACCCTTCGTGATTGGGATGATATAAGCAATGCCCAGATAAGCGTACACCACGGAGTGATTATCTTTGCCATCGCCCATATACTGAATAATTTGTTGAATCTTCTGGAAGATCTAGAATGCATCGATAGATCCAAGTAAACAGGAAGTACTGGATCGCGTAATCATCGATCGTGGGCGACTGATCCGTACTGGTCGTGGTGAGGGTGATATAACAGATGGCCTAGCAATGATTGAGAACTATAACCAGGCAATCGTAATTTACACCACCCGGCTGCCACATCTATGACTTGTCGTCGTAGCTTGGCTTGGCGCTATTTCGATTTAAGATGTATTCCGATGCAAGCCCCCTCTTCTATATTTACGCGTCATTGTAGGATCGACAGTCTTTCTCATCTTTAGTGATAACTCTTATGAATGAATGGAAATAATCAGGGGGCTATGGTTGTATTATTATCTCTATCGTAATTTTAACAGGGGTTATCTAAATTCACTCCAAGTATCCTTCTTTTAGTATTCAATACAATTTAATTTGAATGCACAGAATACAGGACATCACCAATGAAGATCCCAGCTCAAACTGCTAATCAAGCTCTCGAATCACCTGTCACTCTCACCACATTTATTTCACAGGAAAATAATCGAAATAAATCAATGGGGCATATTATTCCTCAATTTATACATTACGTTTCTCCACGTCATAAAAGAGCCATAGTGGGCGGTTTTGCAAATTCCTTCTGCCAACCGGGAGAGACCATATGCTGGGGTATAAGAAAACATTCACGAGGGTATGTCTGTTGCCACCCTACGCGGCAGGTTTGCAATCATGGCCTTACTGGTAGGCCACAATGCGATCCCAGCCCACTCCTTGCAGCACTTGTGACTAACCGGAAACTGGGAGAAAAAGACTTTCATGAATCAGGGATCAATCGTCATGTTGCAAGCTACATCTAAATAAAATAGACAAATGCAACACTCAATATATGAAATATATCAAAATGACACGTAGGCCTGACAAAGCATGTGACACTTGATCTAGTGTAAATCTTGTTGGAGTCCCAATAAGGCATTCAGAGTAAATACGACACACATGGACTCCCTGGGGCTATGAAGGCGATAATTGCTGTATACCGAGAATGATTAATTTCATAATGACTGATTTGTACTAAATAATAATATCTTGGCTGTCTTCTAATAAATTGTAATGATCTCTATGAGTTACACCGGTTATGTGCCTCTTCGATTATTGAATAGGAAACACGGTTACGTCGTTATCCTTGTCGGCGTCGTGGATATTCGTCCCTGGTCCTATTGCTTCAAGGTATAATGTCTTACTGTGTGGGTCCAATACGGCAGCACCGTAACGCACTGAGCTAAAAGGTTTAGCCCGTCCAATAAGGCCTCGAGCCTCGCCATTTCGCATGTCTAATATGCCTAGATAGTTTAGACGGTTTCGGGCTCCAAAGTTGTCAAACAGGCTCTTTGCGAATGATTCGCTATAGTCTTGGGTTGCAGCCCCGCCAAAAACAACGATTGAGAAACTTCCTCTGTGACCACCGTTGGTATTTATATCTTCCGATATTTTCCTGCAGACTTCATCAAAAACGGTTGGGTAGTCACCTGGGTCAACAGCTTCAATGTGTGCTAGAACGCCAACATTCCCCAGACGGTTCCACACACATAAGCCCGTGCAGTTTGAGTAACCACGGGAACCGCAGGGAAACATATTAGTACGTGCCGCATATCTCTGGTTAAACGTTGTGGCGATAATCTTATGATTAAGCTCTTTGATACTTAACCTCATTCCGGGGTTTATTGGTAAGGCCGCGGCCTGTGCGGTTACACCATGCTTGTCTGCAAAGCCATTTAGAGGGTAGGTTTGAGTACTATCCCTGAGCGCGCATCGTGCATTGACGTTTGGTATTTTCAATTTCCCCACCTCTTTTATTCAATCAGTAAAGTATTAGTGCTAAAAGTATTTCTGAATTGGTGGGATTTGTGATTTTTTTGTTTTTATTTACGAATCAATGAACCTGGGAGAAGTGATGTTCGTTGATATTCCAACATATCGGCGGGATGAAATTCGATGCCTTGACAAGACTGGGTCGTCTATAAATGCCCTGCTAATTGTTACAAGAAGATCAGATTCGCCAATTCATATTTACCTGAATATTTTTACCTTACTTACTATTATTGATCGATTTTTCATGGGGACATCTCGCACAGGCCCTGTTTTTTGCTTCATAAAATACGCAGTATAATTGCTAAATTATACCAGGCCATAATTATTCGGGATGCTTATCCTTACGTCAGACACTCACAAAAGCGAGATTATCATGAAGCCTGGTTTGCCGGTTATAGGCCGTGGTGGCGAAGACTTGCCGAATAATACTTACGGATTTGAAGTTGAATTCTGCAGTCACGATAATTCCGTCTTTGCCTATACACATATTGAGATTGCACAACTTGTTATTCACTTTCAAGGTAATCGCGCAGCAGAGATTTGGCATCTGGAAACAGATTCCGGAAATGTTCTCGAGCTTGTTACATCACCAATAATATTTGCTAATTCCGCAGCCGCCTATGCGTTTAGAGATGGACTGACGCAGTATTTGGTAAGTACGGTAGATGTTCAGCGTGGTGTTGTACCAGGACTAACATTGGGTGAATGGTTGAATATGATCCCAGCAGGTTTGCAGCCGGTGGCGCAGGCCGCCTACGCCACTCCAATAGACCAGATTGTCCTTAACATTCGCGACTCAGATGAAGTGGATGGCCAACTCACCATCCCAAACATTGACGATGGTGTAAATATTGCTGCAGCAAAACTGCGCTTGCAACGTAATGCAGGTGATGCATGGTCAAACTATATGCAGGACACTGTGTTATGTCGTAGTGAAAAAGACTGGGGTGCCGGTTATTCATCCCAGGTAAATATGCCAATGACACTGGAAGGTTACTTTTGTTACCAGCTTCGCAGTAAATACTCAAAGAGTGTGCAACGGATACTAGACATTGAGGCTGATCCCCTGCAGGCAGCCAAAAACGATGTAAGTGTGTCAAAGAATGTTGAAACCTGGTTCTGGCGCAGCTTGATCTTTGAAGTGTTTCGAGACTATGGTCGACAAATGCATGGTCAAGACCTGTTTGATTCCGAACTTGAAAACGCACTATATAACCGCGCACCTATGGCGTCTCTAAAAGCAATGGGTTTGTTGTATATCACAACAAATAAAATTCTCACAGGTGCAATGGGATCGCTAAGTGAGAATGCGCAACTTCAGTTACAATTCGTTGCCGACGCCAATGCATCAACGAATGTTATGGTGGATGATGGTAAGGCTACCTATTTACAAGATATACATTTGGCAGCAAGCCTAAACACAAACTGGCTTGAGTATCACAGCTCCATGAAAGACCTCACCGGCTTGTGGTTTAAGGCTGCATTATGCGACGTACTTGGCAAAGAAGAACAAGAAGATCAAGCCGATGGCGTAACCATAACTCAACACTTCCGCACAGTAGCATTACCCGTGTTGGATAACATCGATGCGGCACCCTGGATTCAACGCATGCGAGCGAAGATTCAATATATGGAAGCAGGCCCGCTGGATAATCTTTGGGAACTTCGCAAAGGTTACTCTGACAGCCTGGATTTTCCGGACGAAGCGACTTTATGGAGTGCTATCAGCTCAGTTGAAAAAGAGGTTGCTCGTATGTTGCAAGTTAATCAGATTGGATTTGTATTGCCCGGTCAAAATTTACGACCGTTTCTTCGGTATCCACATGGTACACAATTTTGGGAAGGGCGTTACGACACTATGATTCCTGCGATTGAAGGCGATACCACACAGCCCGTTAAGGATAAGGGTAAGTGGTGGAAGTACCTGATTGAACACCGTTTCAATTAGTCAAAGGGAATGGGCCGACGTAACTTATTAATAATTTTAAATCATGAACTTGTAAAAGGTCTCATTGGGTAGTGGTGCGGGGTCAGGTTTAAGGTGTAGGTACTATACCCGCCTCGCCCACAAATAACCCAACCAGTATTAAACTCATCAATCCAGTTTCATCCTTTTCATTCAATATTTGCCTCATCCGTACGACTGATATCATTTGGTTCCAGTCTTCTTCCGGCCTCGCCTGACTCACAGGCAAAATGTGATCCCTGCCCTTCGTCTCAGATAACATCTCACTCATTTATGGATAGTTTTTTCTTCGTCTAATAACCTGGTTTGCGGCAACGGGTCTCAGCTCTAGGGCAACAAGAGGACTGTTGTTTAAGCTTTTTCCTTCAAAGAATCGAGGTTCTTGTAGCTTAAGGATTTGACCCGTTTAATCTTACCACGCAGAGTTAGATGCTGTTGGAAGTTTGGAATTACAACTCTAGCCATTATGGCTACAGCCACCTTCAAAACTCTGGTAGTAGTCATCGGTCCTCTTCGGAATATCACCGGGATTTACGTAAATGTTACCGTGTAAAGTCGTAATTTCTGCCGAGCGTTTTTATTCATTTCCCACTATCCTGTTTTAAATCCAAACTAAGCAGACTATCATGAAACTACCCATCAAAAGCGCCAGGCTGGGACTTGTTCATAGCAATCAAGTCTATAAGTCTGAGCCTTCCCATTCTTTAAACCTTTATCGATCCAATGATCGATTGAATTTGCAAGCCACACCGGAATTGCAAATGGCAGCGGCCTCGAGAAGTATAGAATTTATCCTTCCACAAGCTAACGAAATTGAATTAATCAGGGAAATTCAGGGTATGACTTGGTTAGAGTCATTTGCCAGCGAAATACTGACATTAAAGTCTGATATCAAGGAAAAAGTGGATGCTTTACCTATTGCCCGCTTTAACAATTATTCTGGCCTTAGACAAAGTGGCTATCTGGGTAAGTTCTTCTACATTGCCAGATATGTAGATGAAATTGAAAAAGACGAATATATGGAGCGGTACATCGATAATGATTCACCTATGTATACCATTAATACGGTCAATGAACAGAGAGAGGACCGAGGGGAAACAAAAATTGAGTTTGACCGGAAACCATGGACTGTCGGCTGGAGTGAGATTCCTCAATATACCAAAGATTATGTTTTTAAACACCGCATTGAAATTGGCAGGGGGCTGAGTGTTAATTTGAATAGACCTCAGGACTTCGGCTTAGAAAGCCCGCAAGAGTATAAGACCGAAATTTTGAACCTTATTGGTGATGTATATGATGATTTCAAAGATATTTATCAGCGGTGGCATGCAGAAGACTATCGAAGAGTTGTAGAAAAGGTTACAGAATCGCTGAAAGAAAAATTGAGGAGGGATCCGAATGATGAAGAACTGGAACAAAAAGTAGAGGAAAGTATTAAGCGGATATTCCTGGGCACTGCGGCGGCTGTAGGTACTTCCTCATCTATAGTTCAATATCAGGATAACGGAAAGATATATATCCAGGGATATTTAATGAACATATTGGACTTGAACAGCCCTCATGAAGTGGTGAAGCGTTATTATCAGACGGCCGTAGATGAAAAAGACATGGGTTTACTTTCTGGCCCTAGCGGGACATCCCATCGAATAGTTAATCTTGTCCGAGAGCTTGAGGAAATCTTTAGGGGGTATCCTAATCTTAATTTACTCAGACTCAAAACAACTGCTTTGTGCCTGGCTGCGCTGGGGGTTCCTTACAACTGTCATTCCTTCTATGAAATCGTTACGGTGACTTTCCCAGATATCCCGGAGTTACATGACATCGAAACATTTAAAAGCGACTTGCTACAGGAAGGATTGTTATAGAATTCAGTTGCAGGGGGGTAAGACTTGATCTGACAACCCACATTGAAAATTTGAGGATTATCGGCTTTGAAGGGATGTGAACTAGTCATTTAAAACATAGGAGATAACCCTCATGCTAAATACTAACGAGAAAATCATTCGCTTGCGATTAATATGGACACCCAACATAAAATCATGAAGCGCCCTTCGATGACAGCAGCTCAAGCTTTAGTGCCGCAAGCGCAGACATATAAATCACGGCCAACTCGATATACCAGCCAAGATCCAGCACTTAGCATCCAAGCTGAAGCTGAACTCCCATCGCACGATTTCAACGAAAGGTTTACAGTCATTCCTGGTATTTCGATAAGCACATTAAGCCACGACAGTTCCGGCACACTAGGCGCAATTGTGTACAAAAACGGAAGTCAGATGCTCCTAACGAATCGGCATGTGGTAATAAACGAGGAAAATGAACGGAACCGGGAGTTGCTATTAAATCGCGTAAAATATAATAAGCTCAGAATTTCCGAGCGTTTGCTGGTGCGTATCCAAGATGGTGAGATGCCTGTTTTTCATCCACCGTATCAGGGCGGGAATACAAGCGCGAAGATAATTGCCTTTGTTACTGAAACATGCTCTTCACTGGATGCAGCACTTTGCGAACTGGTTATCAGTCCAGAGTTTGTGAAACGCACGATTTCTGGCCGAGACTTGGCACACCCAACTGACCCTGGCGAAGGCGAGACAGTATTTAAGTTCGGTGCAACCACAAAATATAGAGAAGGCGTTATTGTTCAGGTCAGCGGAAACACAATACTCATTAGGGACAACACCAGGCGTGTTTTTGCAGAGCCCGGCGATTCGGGTTCTCTGGTTGTAGAAGCGGAAAGAAATCGACCAGTTGGTTTATATAGTCGATATCATAGTGAAACTGAAACACATATTGCGTTCAATATAAACGCTATCAAAGATACGATGGAGTTCAGCTTTATAAAGGAAGTTTAACCGGATTGGATGACCCTAGTAGCAAACTGGACACCCAAAACCAATTTGGTATCGGTGGCAAGAATGAGTGGATATTTCTATCTATAAACGGTAGTAAATACCTCTATTTTGTCCCATTTGCCCCACTCCATTTTTTATTCTAGGTCACTTTCTTCTAACCCTCTTACATGTGGTGGTGAAACATTCTGTATGTATAATAAAAAACCGTATATTGAAATCGTTTGAGGCGACGGCCTAATTTGTCTCTGATAAACAGGAGCCTGGTTGTGTGCGGAACATTGTGTGTTCTCGTTTAGAGGATAAAAGTAACTTGCTTGCAAATGTCAATCACACCATCTCCTGCGTCGCCGTTTTGTCAGGGTATTTAATAGCCTCTTCTATATATCCTGTGGCAGGACCATGACAGGGGGCAAACACTTGCTAAAATAAAGTACGCAACGATTGACTGGAACACCCGGAAAAACTGACGATCTTTTCGTCGTTTCTTATGTTTTATTCGGATGAAATAATATGAGTATCTTATTCTACTGTGAAGAAAGGCAGGTCGAAATTCAAAATGCGATCCCAGCGTCCTGTTTTGTCAGTCCCGGCATGCGCAATTGCACATTCCTCTATAATCAATGCATTCAGGAGAACCATCGTGGCAATTATTTCCGGATACAATACAATCACCCTTATCATTGCGTATACAATAACAGGTTCCACCTGCGGCTGGTATCACCCTTGGGGGGGGGATATTAACCGATAAATTGAAGTGTTTGGTACTACTGTACTGATTTAAGTCGCGAGCATAGCTTACACTCAAAGCTGCTGTTGCTGCCGGGAATTTCATGGTAGTGTTCCTCCTGCCAAAAAGAAAGAATTTACGAAAAACGTTCGTGCTTTTTTCTTAATAAAGTTAAATGGGCAGAACCAGAAAAACTTGGCGTTATTTATGGTTTTGGTACTTTCATACTAATTATAAAACGATTAACTAGCACCTATAATAAGATTATGACGTGTATCTGCACGACTACCTACTTTATTTATCAGGTGGTAAGTCATTTCAGGGTGTTTCATATATTAAGCGTCTTATTTACTCTGAATCAAACATTGGGCAAGCAGGTAAAGAAGATAATGACACGTATTTTGACTTTTATGCTATCGAATAATTATGGAAATGCTTCAGGCAATTTATAAATGCTGCTGTAATATCTCTCGTCGTCGAATCCATATTTTGGACAGCCGCTGACCATTCATCCACAGGATAATCTAGAAGGTTGACTTTATCTCCTTTACCCCTGAAGTTGCTATCTTTAGGTAACAATTTGGTAATAATATATTTATCATCATCCACTTTTCCGATTTCATGAATATGAAATTTCTCTAAAGTATCCTCTGAATTTTCTTTAACAATAAAATCACTCTGTTCTCCTTCCCATTTCATTCCGTTAGCATTCATGCAGTTTATAAATTTAGCCCAATCTGTTAACGAAAAAGATAATTTTGGTTCCTCACTTGCAGTCAGGAATACACCATCTTTATACCCCCGCTTTAGGCCTATCACTTTAGCGTATAAACCGACTGTCGGCACCAGGGACTGCCTTGCGTTCATCACTGGTAGTTTCATACCACTCCTCCCTTACTGTTCTGTCGATTATCATCGCGGTTTGAGCGATCCAAGAATAATTACTTCAATCCAGGATAAATAGGACTAAATTATTATTCAATCGACATAAATGGTGCGGATAATTTGTAATGACAGTATGAGCCATCTTGGTCATTGCCTATCTCCTTGTAAAAACATAGATTGTTGTTAGTCAAGATTACCTGATTTACTTGGTATACCCTCTTTCAGAAATCACTTACAAAATAGATAGAATAAGTCGTTTAAGGTAATTTAATTTCACTCACTCTCAGCTACAGAATTTCTCTTGAATACCGGATGTCAGCTGCCGCCTGGTCGATCGACCGCTGAGGTTTGGTATCTAACCCTTGTTTGACAGCCTTATTTAAAATAGCGCAACAATCATGTTTACCCCATTGATAGGGCTGTCGGCCAAGATTTGAAAACGTCGACTCAAAATCGGATATTTGGGCGGTGCTTATATCTTCCGCTTGTATTGCGCATCGCACACTTTCATGTACTACATAGGGTTCATCCGCAACCCCGCGCCTGCCGAATGCGTAGGTTTTGATCAATTTTCCCGTCCCATCGATGATCTTGGCAAAACAATGTTTGAGGACCGGCTCACCCTGACTAGAATTATTCGCATTAAGATTGCTAGTACATACATCAATACGATAACGTGGTCCATATCCCCGGTTTGCCTTTGTGCTGTCACCGATTGTCACGGCAACGACAGCATAATGACCAGTAGGCCTGGGCAGCTTCACAATTCATACTCTTTGTAAATAGCGTGCATAATCTGTTAGCAGGAAGGGAAACTCACCCGTCACATCCACCGTGCTATACCAGCTTTGCGTGGCCCCGCTGTCGATACCGGCGAATTCGAAAATTACACGCACCACTTTTCGGTTACTGCTGCCCACCCATTGTGACCTTACGTTGACCAGTTGGTAACCGCTAGGATTCGGCCCTTTGCTATTGGTGTCATACATGTGCTGATAGGCCTTCTGATAGATCACATAGTTGTTATACAGCACATAATTGAGCGCCCGGTCGTGTTCGGTGATCCCCTCATTACCGTTAAGTGACAGGATCTCATCGACCATCGGTTGCAGATTGCCGTTATTGATGCTGCTATCAAGCTTGGTTACAGCTGCGACGATCCCGGCACTGGATACAGGCAGCAGGTGGTCGAGCATGATCACCCTTGCACCGCCGTCAAGACAGTCTGAATTGACGACCCCACTCTTGAAGTGGCCGATAGCGATATACTGTCCAGGCTGATTGTTGTCGGCGGGTTTGATGGCAGTAACCAGATCGTTGAGGCGCTTGTTCGATGTGGGAATGATCGTATAGCTCTCGTTGCCCTCAGTGTTGACCAGGTGCCAGCACATCTCACGGGCGATATAAAAATTCTCTGGCCTGGACAATACACCATACAGGTTGGCCTGAAGGTTTTCGTCCAAATTGAGTTGTTTCAGGCTCACTTCATCGCTGATATCGAATTCCTTACCCGAAGACCCAACATCCGCCACCGGTATGGCCTGAAAAAATTCTTTTTCGACACTAAGCGACGGAAAGCTGGCCTGGGGACGGCCGACGGTATAGATGTATTGCTGCTCACCGGCAGCGGGGTTAATACCGGGGCTACGCTCAACCCATGCCTCAAACCTGGGCGCGGCGGTGGTATTACTGATCAATATTCTATTCATGTTGGACTATCCTGTGGTGACGGTGTCTTTTTCTTCTTGCTCTTTGCTTTTATCTTTGCCCCGCTGCGCCTGGTCGTTTTGGTAGTGTTTTTCTTCTTCGCTGCCGGCGGTGCGTGACTCTCATCAGCTGTTGGCTGATCTGCATCTGTAGTGCTCGCCAGTTGACTTTCAACAGCGGTAACCCCCGCCGCCTCGATCTTGGACGAGCCCTGTTCCGTCTTTGTCACAACGTTGTTAAAGCGGTTCTGAGCATTCACCAGTCCGGCATGAATGGCGTTGGCCCTGGCCGCTACATCCTCGATCATGTGCTGGCTAATTATCTTCTCCTGTTCCGCCATCTGCTCGATGGTAGTGGCCACGGAGTGGAGTTCATTATCGGTTTCATCGCTACAGGGCGTTGAGGGCTGCACTGTGTCATGCGCGGTGCCGGGGTCTGCCTGTGAGGCGTTTGTCATCTTGAACAGGATTTCCACATCCGACCAGATATTGTTCAGTTGTTGCTGCGCATCCAACAGGCGCTGCTGCATAGAGGACATCTCTTTTTGAACCTTTTCAAGGGCGTTGTCACTGACAGCGCTCGTCTCCGCCAGGGTGGCATCGAGCGGGTTGGGTGAGACCTTCAAGCGTATATTGGGTCGCGGCTTGAGTTGGGGGTGGAGCTTGGTCTGTATTGGAACTTTACGGCGCCTGATCATCTGTCACTCCATTAGCTTATAGGTACATAGGTCTGGATCGGGCTGCTGAGAAACGGGAATTGACCGGTGGTATCGACACCACAGTACCAGTAACTGAGTGCACCACTACTGTTGCTTTGAAACTTGAAAATCACGTCGATGATGGTGCGTCCCGTACTGATATCCGATGGTTTAGTGGTGATATTCACCAGGGACTGACTCTCGGCTCCACTATTTGCAGGTGGATTTTTCAATGAAGCCGTCTTGCGATAGATTTCCGGATAACGAAAGGCGAGATAGTTGACGGCACGATCCTTGGCCGAAGCGCCATCATTGGGCTTGAACTCAAGGGAGTTGATAACATCCGAAATCACCTCGGCATCGATATCACCGCTATTTAGCCCCGACATCAGCTGGTCAAGGGTGAAGAAATATAGCTGACTGCAGACCACGATCGGCAGTTGCAGCCCCTTGCAGAAATCTGGCGGTGCCATCGGCCCCTTTTGGCCGATTATAACTGTCATACTCTTCTCGATTGTATTGCTGGGTGGTTTGAGTGCATTGATAATATCGTTCAACTCCAATTGTGAACGGGGGACGATCAGGTAAGCGTCGATATTATTGATACTCAGTATCCAGCGGGTCTGCTCGGCAATATACATATAAGGTTGCCCTTCAGTGGAGAATACCCCGTAATAATCCTTTTCTGAAACCTGTAGGGCCTTGGCCGCCGACTCGAACTCTTTTTGCAGGTCAAGCGTCGGGAAGACGGGCTTCAGTTCACCTACCGCGTAAATATATGAAGGCGGCATATTATCCATTCCGCCGCAACTGCACCCGCCCCCTAAACCACCACAACTACATGCCTGGGGTATAACCTGCGCCTCAGTAGACTCGTGTCCCGCATCGTTGGATTGCATGCTGAGACAGGCCTCATCGATTAGCGGCGCTTGTTCAACTGGTTGTTCACTCATTGATTCCCATACCTCTTCGTTGCTCATGTTCGTTTTCATTCGTCGTGTGCTTTTCAGGTGCTGCAGGCTCGCCTCAGCGTCGAGCATCAGCGGTAGCACCGAGCTGCGTTTCACATCCTTGCGCAGGATCGCATTGTGCAGTTCCTCCGCCGTTGCCTCCGGAAAGCGACTCCAGAGCAGCGCCAGTGTGCCGCTGACAAACGGTGCCGCAACACTGGTCCCGGACATCTGTCGGTAACCTCCACCGGAGGACGTGCTAGTAATATCCGTACCCGGGGCCAATAAACCGTGCTGCGACATCCAGGTACCTATATTAGAACTTGGCTCAATCACCCCGTTGCGGCCACACGCTGCCACCGGTATCACCCAGGGGTGACGAAACAGTGGGTTGACGTCCATGGATGCCTGGTTACCGCCAGCCCCAACCAACAACACATTACGCTGCCGAGCCTCGTCATAGACCTTGAACAGCTTGTCGGTCTTCGTCTCCGCTTTGTCCGTCATTCCGACACTCATGTTGACGATCGAGGCTCCTTCATCCATAACCTCGCGCAGTGTATCGGCCAGATCATCGGCGGTGATGAGCGGGCATTGTTCGAGATCTTGAGCCTGGCAAAAAATCGGTCGCACAATAACACTGCATCCCGGACATATCGCAGGGGCCGGGGTCTCACGGCCGGCACCGACAATACCAGCAACGAAGGTACCATGCCGGCATGCCGGACTGTCTGTCGCCCAGCAGCTTTCTTCCTTGCCACTCTGTTTCAGGGTGGTGCCTTTAAAACCGCAATGGCCGGCATCGACCGGACCGTCAATCAAAGCCAGCTTGATCGAGGCATTACCTTCAGACTCAGCATAGAGCTCTTGCAACTTTATATCCGATAGCCAGGCTTTATCTTCATCAGCCATGGCGTCATTGTATGCAGAAAATTCAACGCCTGAATTGGACTGGATAACGATCTATTAGGTGTGAATTACTAATCAGAAAATGATCCGGGTTACCCCAACAAAACCTGGCAACGTATGCAGTACTATCGGCAAACGCGATAAATATGCGCTGACCTGTTCAGATGAAAACCGAGCACACAGCGACTTGAACGCCAATCGAAATTTTGTTTATTTGAGTGGAACTGTCGTTTCTTGCAGCGGTACAGTAAGCCATATTTACGTGGCGGTGCATATTGAAAACAATACAAAGCCTCTAACTTTAGCCGGAGGTTGTTTACTCTAGTCTCCTGATTTATGAGGCATTAGATATCACCTGCTGGCCATAGCCACTCTTCATCTTCCTGCGAAACTCACGGGGATTGACCCCCACCAGGCGACGAAAGATTCTTTCGAAATGGCTCAGGTCCCGAAACCCCACCTCGAGTGAGACTACGGTAATCGACTGTTCGGGTTTTTCGATCAACAGATTCTTTGCCTTTTCTATCCGGATCATGCCTAGCAGGGACTTGAAGGTTGTTCCCAGTTCGGTGCGGAACAGGAAACACAGATGTGAGGAACTAACACAGGAGGCCCCGGCAAGTCCTACCAGGGTGATCTCGTTCTGATAGTTGTCACTGATATACTTGAGTGCCTTTTGGATGCAGGGGTGGTGGAAATCAAGAAAGTCCATACTATTGGAGAGTATCCTTCTGGGCAATTCCTCTAAAACAACGCTGCCTGAATCTTCGTGGTACGGATCGGAGATGGCCTCCTCGTATTCTTGCTCAACAAGTTCATTATCTGACACCGGCTTAGTGACCTCATCCTGGATCACAAATGGGACGATCTTCTCAACATCTATCAAGGCCACTAACTGTTTACCGCTCTTGATCGCGAGTCGAGCCACTACACGCTCCACTTCAGCGAGATTGCCTGGCCAATCATATTCACACAGAATGGCAAGCGCATCAGAGCTAATCGACTGCCCTTCGTACTGGCGATATTTGACCATGAAATACTCCACGTAGTACTGGATATCTTCTTTACGCTCTCCTAACGGCGGGATTATTATTTGAAGGAAATTTAGCTCGTCATGTAATTGACGGGAGAAGTTTCCCTCGTCCACCATGGACGAGAGATCAGGTGTTGATGCAGCGATAATTCTTACCCCGGCCTTACCCCTGCCCTGCGAGGTTATGATGCGGCGGTTGGTGTGCATATCCAATATCGCTGCCAATTGATCTTGAGTATCAGCCTTGAGCTGATCGATATTGTTGAGGAACAGCGTGCCACCGGCTGCCTGCTCCAGCCATTCGTGAGGTGATGGTATTGAGCAGTCACTTTTTGTTGCTGCACAATTTATGTTGACAAATGGTGCATCGGATCTGTGTCCCGCGAAGTGGATGGCATAGGCGGTTTGCAGAAAGCCACAACCGAATTCGCCCTCCAACAACACCGGCAAGTCGACCATAGCACTGCGCTCCACCTGGACCTCAAGCTCACGAAGCGGCGCACTGGTACCGAAAAACGCAAACTCCTCGCCGAGATGCACTCTAATGCGGTCCGAGACATTGTTACGCACAATTTGGAAGGCCATCTCCCTGGCCATTATGGCGAGGAGTTGCCAGCAATAGTCGAGATTTGCACCACTGTTTGCAGCATTATAGACAATACTCCCCAATTGCCTGTCCTGGTAGGTAATGGGCACGGTCAGACTATTTTTACCGTCGTGCCCGACCACATCCCTTCGAGATGAGGCCAATAGTTGATAGACCTTTTTATCCCCACTCTTAAAAGCATGTGGTACCTTCAAACCATTGTTGCTCTCAGCAATAAATATTTCCCCCTCATCATGTACGACGATACAACCGAGGTGATCGATAATTGCGTACAACTGCCAGGCAGACAGCTCATCCTTTATTCTCATTAATAATGCCCCAAGTTGCTGCTCTAACTTGGCATTCACCTTGTATTCACCCCTGATAATATTTGGAATTACTTCATCCATTGAATACAACATAACCTGCTCCTTATCCCTTTTGTGTTTTTACTCATCAAGTCAAGGCAATGTATTTTCAGACGATCGGAACCCCCACTGTTCCGTAGTCTCGCAGGCCAGATAGCCAGACAATCCACATTGGGTAAACAATAATGAGGTAGAGCGGGGAAAATTTCCGGCCCAGTCGTTTGACAACTTTGTCAAGACAACCTCAAACAGGCGGATTGAAACAACAATCCGGTATCAGCCAAGTAAAGGTTTCAACGATCCTTATCACATGCTGGCTAGATATAGTTAATATGACTCATATATCCCACATCATATTTGGCCGTTCCATTTAATCTATTGCAGCAAACCCTGCCAACGACCTCATTAAGGCTCGAACGTATTGATGCCCAATGTAATAAACGACGATTTTGACGGTGTTGCTATCGATGTTTGGCTCAGAGCGGATGATCGAACCGTCAACAACTTCATATATTGGCATTTAACTTCTACAATCATGTCCATCTAAACTGGGTTACTCTACTGGTCCGTTATGCAAACACCTTACCGTCACCGTTTTGCGCGGTGGCGATTGCATTGGTGACACTGTTTTCCGCACCCTGCGCTGCTGCTTCTACCTGATTACCTGAAGCTGCACGATAGACTGCCTGCGTAGTGCTTTGGATGGCCTGTTGCATCGCCTGTTCTACACTGAGGGATGTGGGCGCGGCGACATTTAACTGGTCTCTGTTTTCGACAGTGATACCCTCTCTTAATCCCGCAATCGATTCTCGAGCAGCTTCATTCTCAATCTCATTATTTGACATCGTATACGTCTCCTTTTTCTACTTGGTTACTGAGCAGCCTGGTACTCCGCTAACGTCAATATCCCCATATAGTTGATATTCAGGGCGGCGCTACCGCTCGTGTTACTGATTTTGTAGTCGGTCATTAGGCCATCCTGGGACAGGCCTACCGTGGTGGCGACATTAGACTTGATAAATGATTGGGCAGCATCGAGATAATCTGCAACTGCATCGTTCACATTGAGGCTAACACCGGGCTTACCGATCGTGGTCTCTTTCATCACCTGGCATGCTCCATGTGTCAGACTGCGAAAACCGACACGTTTTCCGCTATCCACCCAGTTCTGTATCCGCGATCTTAATTCGGTCGCCTGGAGGCCTTGGCCGATAATGGGGGCATCGGTCACGCCATATAAAGTCTCACCAATTTCCGACAGGTATTGATCGGCCAGTAGAGAACGTTTCGTTGCATTACCGGGACTGTTATTCAGCCTTCCGAGCAATGTGATATAGAACTCGTACAGATCAATAAATTCGTCCGCAGACTGGGCATTGGCCACTGCATAGGCAGCTGCCTCCTTCTGTGAGGCTGTATTGAGGCTTACAGATGAACTTGCTTCGTTGACCATATCGAATAGCATAATCAGATCATTAAGACTCATGGCCTGGAAAATCGTCGACTGTGCGACTTTGACCTGTTCAAGAAATTCGGTCCCCACATCCAGGTCGGATTTGACCCGGAGTTGGTTATTGGCAAGCATCTTACTGGTATTTAAATCAGCCACGGTATTATCACCTTGCGGTGTAATCTCGTTACTGAGTAGTTTGATATCGTCAGCTGACAGCTCCAGCAATCTGGAGGGGTTGACGATCAATCCCGGCTTGGGGATAAAAAGCAAGTTGTTCCCATGCAGGCCGTACTGAATACCTTCGATAAGTTGAGACTCGTTGACAAAAGAATAATGTTGATCTCCCTGCTTTAGTGCCCAGTCGAACCACTCGTTACCGTTCTTGATAAAACCCAGTACAGTGACGGCACTCTGAGATAGGCTGTCGATAGCCCTCACCGTCTGTCCCGCCAAGGTGATGTATGTCTGGATAGGTGATGAGTTGCCGAACTTCGGCAATATCTGTTCTTTACAGCGACCGATACCGGAGGCAAAGCATTGCCCTAATATATAGGCTTGTTGTTCCAGCGCCAGATCATAGTGACGTATATCTCCCCGTGTCTTAACAAGTGAACCCGTATCCCGGCCTGCTTGGTACTGCAGTACATGGACAAGTTCATGTCCCAACACCTCTTTGAGCATTGTATAGCTCTGGCCGATCAGTGACGCTGAAACGAAAACATGTTCGTCTATGGCGAATGCAGGTGTACCTAGCCTTTGTGGCATCGTACTGATCGAAATACTGCACGACGAAAGATCGGCACCGAAGAAGCGCTCTGCACGGCGGCGCATGGCGTCAAAAAGTCGATGAGTATTCGATCGGTTGTTCATTGTTACCGCTACTCCTGCTGGATTGTCGATGGATACATTAACTGTCGATTGCTGACCTTGACACCGCTAGCTTGAGGGATAGTTAGACAATACATCAGCGGCATCCTTACCAATTTTGGAAAAATTGTCCGCTGCATCGGAGACCATATTGTTCGCCTCTGTAATGACATCTTTGTATTTTGACTCACCTGTCGCCAGCAGTTGGGCCATCGCCACACCGGCGGCAGTTGTACTCATGATACTGACGTTACGCAGATTATCCGCTGCATCCTGAACCGCAATGGCGGTTGATTGCGCAACAGATTGATAGGACTTGCCGGCACCACTCGCTTTGATGACATTTTGGGACATGACGGATTGCTGGCCGAAGTTCACGGCGTTCATAAGTTGCTCGGTTGGATCGTTTGTATTTCCAGACATACTAGACTCCCGGATAATTAATTAAAATAGTGCTCCCAGCTACTTTGTGGGAGGATTGTTGTTTGGGGTCGGGCTTGGATTATTGCCATTTTGGTTCGATGAACCCAGTTTATTCAGTGCATCCTTAGCACCGCTAATGGTCTTTTTTGCCGCTTGTGCCGCCTTACTGAGGGTACTCATGGCCTGCTCAGTTTCCTGCTGGGCATTGGCTATGATCGTCGACGGATCAGTGGGTGCAATGGGAGAGACAGGAGGCCGAGTGGTCGTACCACTGTCGGCCGGTTGCGGCGCACTGATATCTGGCACCTGGCCGTTTATCATCCGTGCACAGGTTGCGGTTACCGCAGCAGATGCCATCATCTGCATATTATGCTGGGCATTGATGGCATTATGCATTCCCATGCCGATCGTCTCTGCCATAACAACATCAAGGATCGCAAACGACTGTACTGGTGCTTCATCGATATTGGTAATTTGCCCATGAGTAACCGCTTCCGTCATCTGCGTGTTGATACCCGATTCATCCGTCATTTTTATTCCCCTTTACCCACTGCTACCTTTTGCCAAAATCAAAGCACATGATTGAGTAAGTGCGGCTACGGCGATCGTTTGGCCATTGAACTGAGTTGTCACAGCGTTGTGCATTAACATGCCGATCGAGTCAGCCATCGCACTATAGGTCATACTCATAGCCACCGATGGCCCGGTATTCACCGTTTCGATTATCCCCGTACTGACAGCATCTGATATTTGTGAGTTAATCGTTGTCACTTAATAACACCACTTGTACATACTCGATAAACTTAGGCAAAAAAACGTCTCTATCACATAGCCTGTTGTCGTAGTATCGAGTGAATAGAGGTGCGAAACACATTATGTCGCATTCCGACAATGCCATGCCTCATGACTACTGTTGGCCCGACACCGCATTATGCCTCGAACAAAACAAGGCATGTCTGGTAGCGATTCCCAGTTTACCAATACTCAACACCGTACTAGACTAATGACCTTAATATTGAACTGTGTCACCTAATCTGGTGTTTGGTTCTTTACCGAAGTTAGATATGTCATCCCATACTCTCAACATCTTTTTTTAACAGCTTTGACACTGGATGGCGGTTGCCGTTTCCGGCAACCTATTCCATGTAGTGCCATCTATTAAGCGAAGACCTTTGATGTCGCGATACCTTCAGATGCCGTGTCCACCGAATAGAGGGTGGTGACACCTTGAGTCACCGCCGCTTGGGATGTCAGGCCCATCTGCTGTTGATGACTTGTGGCATTATGTGCAGAGTTGGATAGCGCCTGACTTGTGGCAATAAACAGGTTGCCCAAGGCGATTGCCGGACCGTCGCTGACTACTTTGGTATTGGCCTGGGTGACTGAATCGGTAATTTGGCTATTGACCGCAGTTGGAAATGCCATGAACTCTTCTCCTTTATATTAAATATACTATCTGTTTAACCTTGAGTTGCAGGATTAACCGGCACTCAGGATATCCTTGGTAGCAATACCAGTTGATGCAGTATCAAGTGAGTACAGCAAGGCAACACCCATAGTCGTAGCCGCCTGTGCGGTGATATTTGTTTGCTGCTGTGCAGTAGTTGCGTTATGAGCTGCATTGGAAAGTGCCTGAGCAGTCGCCTGATAGAGGTTACCCATTGCAACTGCCGGTGCGTCACCTAATACTTTGACGTTCGCTTGTGTAACTGAGTCGGTGATTTGACTGTTAACCGCTGTTGGAAAAGCCATAATTGAATCCTCCTAATACATGATTGAATGAAAACTGCCTGCAATAAAATTAGCCACCTAAACCCTTGGGTGGCGAGCTCAGTATGGCTTTCGTAGCCATACCAGTGGAAGCGGTATCTAGTGAATATAAAGTTGCAACGCCCATGGTAGTGGCCGCTTGAGCGGTGACACCAGTTTGCTGTTGGGCGACGGTGGTATTGTGTGCAGCATTACTGATTGCCTGCGCACTGGCCTGAAACAGGTTACCCATTGCCATTGCTGGCGCATCGCCCAGCACCTTTACATTGGCCTGCGTAACAGAATCGGTGATCTGATTATTTACAGCTGTTGGAAATGCCATGTTCTCTTCTCCGTTTTATTAAATAATTGAATTTAACCTTGAGCTGTCCGGTTAACCGGCACTCAAGATATCCTTGGTGGCGATACCGGTTGATGCAGTATCCAGTGAATACAAGGTTGCAACACCCATGGTGGTTGCCGCTTGGGCGGTTACATTGGTTTGCTGCTGGGCATTGGTTGCATTATGTGCAGCATTAGCAAGCGCTTGTGAAGTCGATTGATAAAGATTGCCCATTGCAACTGCAGGTGCACCTCCAAGTGTTTCCACGTTAGCCTGTGTTACTGAATCAGTAATTTGATCATTGACAGAAGTTGGAAAAGCCATACATACTCCCTCTCGTTGGTCTATATAGTGAAAACCGTATTAAGGCTCTTGCCTCGTATTTCGTAGAACAAACTATAGTCAAATAACTCAAGTCCTTATAGGCTAATCTTACTTTGTAGTAGTAGTAACTTATGCATAAGTACGACTAATTTACGAAGCTGTTATATATTGCAAACGTCGACTTGATTAAGGCATGGGAATGGTTTTTTCGATAAGACACTATCGATATTTTTCCAAAGTCAGATTGGCATGCCTCCCCTGTAAATTGGGGCATTTAAAACTAGAGGTTTCTGGCAAAATTGACCACTGAAGAGGCGTCATATGCCATGAAGAAGACGAAGCTCACAGATGAGCAGATAGCGTTTGTGTTTAGTCAGGCAGAAATAGGTACGCGGGATGGTGGGGGCCGTCGTAAGATGGGGATTTTCGAGGCCATCTTAATAACAACTGGAAAAAGAAGTTTCATGGTAAGCATATTGTGTCACTCATGGAGCATATGCAAACGCATCATGACCGGTACCACGATCGCATACAAGTCGATAATGGGAGTGAATTTATATCGAAGGTATTGGATAAGCGGGCCTATGAAAATAGTGTGGTGCTAGACTTCTCAAGAAAAGGCAAACCAACGGATAACCCGTTTATCGAATCGTTTAACGGTAACCTGCGAGATGAATGTTTAAACAGTCACCGGTTCTTGTCATTATTAGATGCACGTGAAAAGATCGAGACATGGCGAGAGGAAATACTTTTCGACCACATTCATCACTGCAAGAGTTACCGCCGATCGAGTTTAGGGATCGGCACATTAAAGCCGAAAATCTCGACTTATCAGTGCCCTGGTTTTGGGGAGGCTCTCATTGCGATTGAGAACCCTAATTGGCTATGTCACTTTCTATGGGATGGTTACACAAGAACTAAATAATACTATGAATTATAGAGATGAATTCCCTCAGGATCCGGATATTTGTTACTTGAACCATGCCGCGGTGTCGCCCTGGCCAATCCGCACACTACAGCGTGTAAAGGCGTTTGCCGAGGAAAACGTGAAAGTCGGTGCACGGTATTACCCACAATGGGAAGCCGTTGAGGCCAGCCTAA
>Ga0316207_10002039_pt1 | contig 22051 bp, 23 predicted proteins | sample 6weekpyrite_MG_FD_204943 | JGI IMG/M metagenome (GOLD analysis project Ga0316207, IMG submission 204943) | Microbial mat bacterial communities from mineral coupon in-situ incubated in ocean water Damariscotta River, Maine, United States -... | ecosystem: Environmental > Aquatic > Marine >...
CTGTTAATCAAGAGAACTTTGAGTATGTGGATGTACACCCTTTAGTGATGTATTATCATTTTGAGGAGCATGCTGTATTTTTTCAAGAGGTTACGCCTTTTATGTATAGTTTTCTAGGTTATTTACAAAAGCTTACACCGATACAAGCACTTTATGCTATTTGTGAGGATTTTGAGATCGATGAGCAAGAAACGGTCAAAGAGTTACTTCAAGGTGCACTTGAAGAGTTTGTACAGCTTCATATTATTATAAAGGATTAAGCATGTGTTTTAAAGATTTATATAACAAAGGTAGTGATGTACTTCAAAAGATAGAAGATATTCCATTACTGTTTTTGCGGATTATTTTAGCCTATACCTTTTATGGCCCCGCAGTGCTAAAGTTAGGTGATATTGAATCAACCGCAGGTTATTTTGAATACTTAGGTATTCCACTACCTACACTCAATGCTTATATGGCAGCAGGAACAGAACTTGTTGGAGCTGTATTACTTGGCTTGGGTCTGTTAACACGTTTTATCTCGATTCCACTTCTATTTGTATTGATGGTAGCAATTGCAACCGTACATGGGGCTAATGGTTTTCATGTGATTATGCCTGGGGATGCCTTTGCTTGGGAAAGCCCTTTTATTAATGGGGAAGAAGTTCCTTATACGGTGGTTGTCTTACAAAATGGGTATGAGATGGTGATGTACTATATGGCAATGTTAATGGTGCTTGTTTCAAAAGGGGCTGGACGTTTAAGTCTGGATTTTTTAATCTTTAAAAAATAGGTGTGTTTTTAGGCACTCTGCCCATTGGCAGGAAAGGTAATAAGAAACTTTGTCTTGTCGTTTTTACTGCTGACAGAGATATTTCCACCGAGTTGTTGTGTGACAATAGTCTTGGAGAGATACAGCCCTAGACCTTTCCCATTCTTTTCATGTTTGGTTGAAAAGTAAGGCTCAAAGATATGCTCAATAGTATCACCTGCAATACCCCCTGCGTTATCTTCAATTAAGATATTTATTTTACTTTTTTGCTTATAAGAGTGAATGGAGATATAAGGGTTTTTCGTTTTGTTTCTTTGGTGGGCCTCTTTTGCATTAATGATAACATTGGTAAGCACTTGGACAAGAAGATTTTGAAGATAAAAGATAGGCTCTAAATCACCCAAGTCTACATCTAAAGAGATCTTTTCATACTCCACTCCCTCTTGCACAAGTGATAGTGTTTCGATGATAGCCTCATTAGGGTTAGCAAGTTTTGCGATGGCATCAGACTTAAAGAACTCTCTAAAAGTTGTAATCATCGCGGAAAGATCATTTGTATGTTGAACAATACCTTCAAGTGAACTATTAAGCTCATCATCATTTAAGATACCTAACTCTTTTTGTGTCTGAATCGTACTAATGATAGCATGAACTATGCTTAGAGGCTGGCGCCATTGATGTGCTAGCATCCCAATAATCTCTTCCATGGCGTCAAATCGTGAATGCTGTAAAAGAAGGGCATCTTTTTCTTGGGACTGCAAGATAGTGTTGAGTCTGGCAATGAGTTCGACCTGATTGACAGGCTTACGCACAAAGTCCACTGCGCCTAGCTCAAAACTCTTTTTAAGGGTCTCATCATCATCGGTTGCGGTGACCATAATGATGGGGATATGGGAGAATTTTTTATTAGAGCTAATGGCTTCTGTCGCTTCTAAACCATCAATCTCAGGCATCATTACATCCATTAAGATAGCATCAATCTCTTCTGCATCTAAAACTTCATAAGCATCAATGGCAGAGGTGGCACTAAAGGTATTTTTAAAACCCTCTTCGTTTAAAATGGCTTCCACCAATAAGATATTAGTTGCATTATCATCAACAATTAAGATATTTTTCTCATAGATTGAGAGGTGAGAGGCCATAAAATTCCCTAGAATACATTTTTATGCTTTATAGTAACAGCAGAGATATTAATATTTCGTAAAACCTTTGACTTAATTTGTCTGTATGTGAAAAGCGAAACCTATCGATGCTTATACATGGTACATTCACCTGCATTACTAGGTGGATTGTCTCGAAGATAGGTGAGGTCTTCTTTTGTCTGTTCTAAAACACGTTTTTGCTGTAGCAGTGGGAGCATCTTTTCATTTTTTGTTGTCATGTCCATAGAGAGGTCCATAACATATCCTTCTACTTCCTTATCCAGTTCATCTAGGGCCATCTGTATATATTCAAGTGATTTCATTTTCATCCTAAAAGAGGGTGGCTTGAAGGGCTTTTAACTTAAAGCTACGGCGGTGTATGGGGGAATAACCATGCTGTTTAATCTTTTCAACATGCGCAGCAGTTCCATAGCCTTTATGCCCTTCAAACCCATACTCTGTATAAATTTTAGCGAATTCTACCATTTCTCTATCGCGAGTAACTTTAGCTAAAATAGATGCCGCAGAAACTTCAGGAATCTTTGCGTCTGCTTTGACCATGGTTCTAAGCCCTTCAACTCCAAAGGTAGAGTTCCCATCAAATAAAAAGTCATCACTATCAAGGTGCAATAAGATGCTTCTTAATCCTTTACTTAGACATTTTGAAATACCTAGTTCATCAACCTCTTGAGCGGAAAAAGAGACAATATGATAGGTGGAATTTTCTAAAATAATCGGAAAAAGGGCTTCGCGTTTTTTTTCACTTAAGACCTTTGAATCCATCAGCCCCTCTATCTCTTTATCTAAAATCACCCCTGCCATCACTAGACTACCTGCAATAGGCCCACGTCCTGCCTCATCGATACCACACAAAGCCATTACTCAAACTCCATTCGCATTGCTTCGGGATGTTCGAGGTTATATTTTTGCTGGTAGCCTATAAAAAAACCGATAGTAGCTTGCAATTCTTGTTTACGTTCAAGTTCAAGATCACTCTCATCTAGCCAAGAGCGTATCTCTTTAAATGACCAGTTGAGTTTATGGTTTTGATAGTTTTGAAGCCACAAGGCTTTTGCTTCTTCGGTATTTTTATTGGCTAAGGTGTCTTGAATGATGTTGAGCATATCAAAGGTCATTAGATCTTCTTTATTGCCATTGGCCAGGCTTAAAAAATGCTCTTTTAGGGTGGCGTTGATATCATCTTCGCTAACGAGAGCAATCTCATAATAATTTAAAAAGCTACCTGCATCATCGGGCTCAAGCTCATAAGCTTTTTTTAGGGTTTTATGGGCTTTTTCAAAGGCATAATGTTGCCAATATAACATGCCTAAATTAGTGAGAGCATACCCGCTTTCAGGTTTCAAAACTAGATATTTTTCATAATGTTCAATAGCTTTTTCTCCAAAGCCCTCTTTCTCTTCAAGTTCAGCAAGTAAGAGGTAGGTAGAGGCAGTCGGATTGAGACGGTTTGCTTCTAAAAGGTGCTTATAAGCCTGTTTGATTCGATCTTTGTTTTGGTAGAGTTGAGAAATATTTTGGTGTGCTAAGGCCATCTTTGGATGCTCTAGAATACTCTGTTTAGCGAGTTCTAGGGCCTTATGGTATTGACTGTTTTGATAATAAGCTTGCGAAAGAGCCACCTGAGCAAGGGCATTGTGTGGTTCGAGGTAGAGGGCTTGCTCCAGTGTTACAATTGCTTCTTGATACGCCTTGTTTTGAAGTACACGCTTGGATTCTATGAGATAATCATTAGCGCTTTTATCTGAGAACTCAGTCTCAAGAAACTTCAGTGGAACTGCTTTGCTTTGTCTTAATCTCCAAAAACCTAAGATCGCACAATACTCTTTTACCTCTACACTCTCTTGATTGTTTTCAGAGGTGGCAAGTTTGATATTAGCAGAACAGATACCTTTGGCTTTTGTAGAAACAAGCTTAGTTGAAGAAGTTTCAAGGGCGGTAGTAGAAGGTATATTAAGCTTATGATAGGCAAACAAGAAAATTAAAAGAAACAGGGTAAGTAAACCAAGACGTTTTTGCATAGCAAAACCTGTTTGAAGTCTTTTAAGAGTACTAGGTTTAGGAAGACTTATCTTGAGCTTTTCACCTAGCTCTTCTTGTAAGATAGAAATAACCTCTTCTAAAGGCTCTTGCAAACAAGTGAGCTGAATCAGATAAGGGCTTGTTTTCTGATGTGTATAGAGTGTAAGCCAGACAAAAAGCTCTTGCGAAGGACCGTACCTATGTGTAATTGAGGCTTTTTTGATGGAGGAAAAAGAGAGCCTTTGCATCTGTTCATGGGCACTTTCAGCCTGAAAGAGAATATCTTTATTACTAATGATGAGGTAGGGCATGTTTGCTAGGTTAAAGATATGCATATTTGTGTGACCATAAAATTGAGTTCATGTATAGTAGTGTGTTTAGCATTATACTTCTCTTAGAAGAGCTGCGAGCATGTGATTAGGGCCACACAGTATGTTTAAAATATTGTTAAAACCTGGCTTGTATCCAAGCTGTAAGCATAATTTACTTATAATACGCAAAAAGTGGACTTGAGGAGTTTGAGGTGATACAAAAATGTAAACAACTGCTTTTAGATAAGCAGATCAATCCTATCTCAAGTATTGAGTATGAGATCAATGGTGAGCTACATACCTTGAGCTTGGAATGGATTATAGAAGCTTACTTGAAGACGGAGAAAAAAGATCTTTTTTTAGAACTGTTTGAAAAGGTAATGCAAGGGTCTCAAGACGATGTTGAGACATTTTTTCAACAGATGGGACAGCTTATCTTAATGAGTTCACTTTCACAAAATGAGATAGAGGTATAGAAGAAATGAAAATGTTTAAATATATTATTTTAGTATTGAGTATAGGACTAATCTTAGGGTGTTCTAGACCTAGTGATGAAGAGATACTCGCAGGGCGCAAAGCAGTAGCAAATGGGGCGATGATTATTGATGTACGCTCTGAAAAAGAGTTTAACACAGAAGGTCATATCAAAGGAGCCGTTAATATTCCGATAGCTTATGTTGATAGAATGTTTAACAGTATTCCTAGAGACAAGGAGATTGTTGTCTACTGTCGTTCAGGTGCACGAAGTGAGATTGCCGCAAGACTTTTAAGGGAACAGGGTTGGACGGTTTATGATGTGGCAACACAAGGTGACTTTGAAAGAGAGATTAAACCTAAGCCTCAAAAACAGAAATAATTACTTCTGTTTCGCCTCATAGATACCATCAAAATCTTTAGGTGGGGAGTGAATAAAGTCTAAACAGCGTAGGGCATAGATATCGTATAGTTTAATTGGAAAGCTTTTTTGAAGTTCTTTAAAGCCTTCTAGCGCATTTTTGAAATTTTTTTGTTTATATGAAAGAAGCGCAGTATTATAGAGTTTTAACTCATCTTCATATTTTTTATCTTCATTATAAAGTACCTCATAGAGTGTAACAGGTTTGAGCTTTCCAAGTACACGAATTGTGTCGAGTTCTTTTAATAAAAATGGCTTACTTAAACTGTTTTTTGTCTGTTCGGTGATAATGAGGCTAACCCCGTAAAATTTACACAGTCCCTCACAACGTGAGGCGAGGTTAACAGAGTCACCTATCAAAGTGTAGTCAGAACGTCCCAAAGAACCAATCTCAGCAACAATAGCCTCATCCGTATTAATACCAATACCTATCTCTATTCGCTCATTAAACTCTTTTTGGAGGTGTAGGTTAAGGAATTCTAAGAGACTAAGTTGTTTGATGGCAGATTCCAAGGCAAGGTCAGCATGAAAAGGTACTTCAAGAGGTGCATTCCAGTAGGCCATAATCGCATCACCAATAAATTTATCGATGGTTCCCTTAGAGTGAATAATGGCCTTAGACATAGGCTCTAAGTAAGTATTTAAAAAGTCAATGAGCCTTTGAGGGTCCTCAAGACGTTCAGAAATTTTAGTAAAATCTCGAATATCACTAAAGAAGATAGTAACCACTCTTTTTTGACTTTTAAGGGTGTTGATATCTTGCTGAATTAACTCTTCAACGACTGCGGCAGAGACCTTTTTAGAAAAGCTTTGTTTGATAAAGTCCTTCTGTTTTTGTTCATTATAGTAGGCGTGTAGGGCAAAAAATAGGGTGCTTATGACAATGGCAAGAAGAGGGAGAAAAAAGTTATAGACCTGATGTTTTTCAAACATTAACCAGTAGTCTAATCCAAGGGCTGAAAAAAAGGTAAGCAAAGAGAACACAATAACCCATCTTGCACTGATAAGATGATACAAAAGTCCAAGTCCAATACTAAAGCAAAACAGTAAAAAGAGTTCAAGTAGATTACTATAAAAAGGGGTATAAAGGTAGTCGGCATTTAAAAGATTATCAATAATGGTAGCATGTACCTCTACCCCAGGTAAGGTAGCATCATATAGGGTTGGTACAATGTCATGTAGTCCAATGTCTGAGGCGCCTACGAGTACAAACTTTCCTTCTACCATCTTAGGATTAAAATTATTATTATAGACATCGATAAAAGAGAGGTAGGTATAGCTATGAGTGGGCCCTCGGTAGTTGATATGAATACCTGCTTGTGTATCGGTTTTGATATCACCTGTTTGTAGACGAATACCTTTAAGTCCTTTGGAATGATAAAAGAGCTCAACATCCTCACTTTGACTAGCAATGCGTACCATCTCAAAGGCTAATGAAGGGTAGATGCTGCCATTATAATCTAGTAAAAGTGCTGCCTTATCCACAAGCCCCGACTCAAGACCAATGATATTGAAAAAACCACTTGAATAAGCTGCTGATTGGATGGGGTCTATGTTTTTATTGACCCCCTTGGCTATGGCAAGACTTGCTTGTTGAAGGTTGCTTGGCTTTTTAAAATGTGCAGGGGTAGAAGGGGGTGCTTGGTGTGTTGTATTTTTAAAATCATAAAAATAGCCGAGAATGGTAGGTGAGGTGGCAACACTTTGTGCTAAGACCTTGTCGCTATTGATAAAATCACCCTTTAGATGAAGCTGTTGAGCCATAAAATGGGGGGAAGTTCGATCGGGTGAAGAGAAGACAATGTCCATTCCAATAATTCCAGCGCCTGCTTGACTTAAATTTTCTAGGGTTTTGGCGACCGATATTCGTGAAAAGGGCCACTGACCAAGCGTATTAATTGTTTTTGAGTCAATATCCACAATGACAACTGCGTCACTTGCAGTAGAAGGTTGATGCAGTTTAAACATCACCTCTCTTAACTTAATATCAAAAGGCGCATAAACCGGTTCAAGATAAAGTTTTGTAGCAATCAGTAAGACAAAAAATAAGATAAAATAAATAAGTTTATGTTTCATGTTAAGTCAATATACAATATTATCAATTATAATTTACTTGGTACACATATAATAAACAGTTATAGTATATGATTTGAAAAAGGGGAACGTATGAAAAGTATAAGTGTTTTGCTGATTGTTTTAGTAGCTAGGGTCTTTGCAAATGAGATAGAAGTTGTCACTCAAGGTGAGGTTTTTGTCAATGATAAGCCCATGAACCAAGTCTCTTCTATTGGTTATGGGGATAAGATTGAGACTAAAAAAGGGGCAGCAATCCGTTTTAAGGTTGGGAAAGAGGCTTTTAAGGTGAGTGAAAAGAGTCAGTTCTTTTTAAAAAAAGAAAAAGATACGAATGTATTTGAATTGATTAGTGGTAGTGTTATGGGGGTGTTTGAGAAGGGGAAGCATGAGCTTAAAACACCTAACATGACAGCGGGTATTAGAGGAACAGGGATATATGCAAAGGTACTAGAGGACAAAACCTATTTTTGTACTTGTTATGGTACGACTGAAATTGAAGTTCACTATTCAACTGATGCTGAAAGTATCACTGCACGGCATCATAATATGGTCTGGGTAACAAGTGATGAAATTAAACATACAGCGCATATGGAGTTTCATACGGATGATGAGTTACGCGCCTTAGAAAAGATGCAAGACCGAGTACCTGCCTTTGACAGGTAGTTTGGTTATGAGCAAGTTTAGGGGAGGGTGAATGAATTTTTCTGAGCAGTGTTATGAACTTTTAATGCAAGTACCAAAGGGCAAGGTCACAACGTATAAAGAGATTGCTAATGCATTAGGCACAAAGGCGTACAGAGCAGTAGGTTCAGCAATGAACAAAAATCCCAACCCTGTAATCGTACCTTGTCACAGGGTGGTCAAAACAGACGGCACTTTAGGGGGATATGCTTATGGTGATAAAAAGAAGATAGCCTTGTTAAAAGAGGAAGGGGTTGCGGTGAAAGATGGAAAAATAGTGAATTTTACTACTACTCTTCATCATTTTTCGTAAGGGTCATCTCATAAAGCCACTGCTGAAGAGGAAGCAACTCTTCATAAATTTCATAACATCGGTGAATGAGTTTGTCTGAGAAATAGGTAGCATCGGGTTTAAACTTTTTGTTGACCACCATTCCATGAAGCCTAGCCAATTCAGGGTAAGGATAGCTCTTGGCGAAACCTCGCGGGAGTCGTTTATAATGCGGCTCTATGATATCATAGCCTTTTTTCTTACAATCTTCTAAGATAGTAAAGAGCTTATCTGCATTATCTAGGTCACGTATATACTCTCTATACGTAGAAAGTAAGGCAGTGTCAAAGCGACGAATCCCTGCACCGATGACATACTCTTCAGGCGTAGCGCGGGTGTAAAAATTAGCCGACTGAGTTCGTTTTGCATTGCCTTGCCAAAAGATAACACCCGTATGTGTTTTCATGGGAGTCTTGTCTTTTGCAAAACGGGTGTCACGGTAGATACGGTACATGGAACCATTAATCTTAGGAATAGCGTTGATAGTGGGTACTAGGGCTTGGATATGCTCTCCCATCTCAACAATAAAGGCGCGATTCGCCTCTAAAATATACTCTTCATAGATATGTTTTCTATCTTCAAACCACTCTTTGGTGTTGTTGGCACGTAGCTCTTTTAAAAAATTTAAACTCTTTTTTGAATACCCTCTAAACATAAACCATCTCTTTTAAAATAAGTGAAATTATACCTTTCTTATCTATTTTTGCCATAAGATTGGTAAATATTAGTACATTTCCCCTCTCTTCTAGCCTTAGTCACCATAGCATCATAGGTCTGTGTCCAGAAGATATTACGAAGTTTGTCAGCTCTTTTCATACCCTGCTTGAGTTCACGAATATGTCTAAAGTTTAAGGTACCTGCTGCTTCACAAGTAGCAATCGTCTCACTCGCAGCATTTAAGTAGGTGTGCAGAAGGTCCCAACTGTATCTAGAAGCAACCTTGGTTTTAAATAAGGGATTGAGTTTTATCCAGTAGTCATTGGCCTTTTCATAAAGTACTTTGCACTCTTGTGTCTGTTCAGGTACGATAGCCAAGCTTAGTGAGAAAAATAGAAGTAATCCGGTAATAATTTTCATGACTTAAGTATAGCCTAGCACTATCTAATATAAAATTAATTAATACTATGTTATAAAATAACTATATATAACGCAAGGAAAAATTATGACCTTATTAAAATCTCTATTTTTTACAACTATTTTGAGTGCTTCTTTTATTAGTGCACAGGCTTCAGCGCTTTTAGAAGCAGCTAAAAACAGCGATATAGCAGGTGTTAAGTCAGCCTTAGCAGCAGGCGAAAATATTAATACTTCAGGAAAAGGTGGTGCAAAAGCACTAATGTGGGCAGCTAAAAAGAATGCCCCTGAGATTGTTGATTTTTTACTCTCTAAGGGAGCGGATGTCAATGCCCAAGATGATGCAGGTTATTCTGCTCTTATTTATGCGAGTAATGAGGGAAATGTAAAAGTTGCGGTCTCATTAATTAAGCATAAAGCAGATCTCAACATCAAGACTAAAAATGAAAACACACCTTTAATCATCGCAGTTCAACACGGACAACTCAATATTGTAAGACTGCTTGTTGATAAGGGTGCCAAGGTTGATATGCGAGATGGTGGGGGGTATACTCCATTAATGTATGCGGCACAAGAAGAGAATAACAAAGAGGTGAAAATCGCTGAGTACCTTATCAAAAAAGGGGCTGACGTTAATGCTAAAGATGAAGAGGGGTATACGGTTTTAATGGCAGCAGCTGAAATGGGTCATGCGAATGTAGTATCCTTACTTTTAGCTCATGGTGCAGATAAAAATTTAAAAGATGAAGAGGGTTTGACAGCCTATGACTATGCTAAAAATGAAGAGCAAAAAAGTGTCTTACCACTGCTTCGCTAAGGTGATATAAAAAGAGCAGGGATATACTTGCAAAATTTCATCATTGTGAAATCTTTTTATCGCTCCATATCTTTACTCATATAAGCGAGTACGAGTGCAACAAGGATAAGCACACCAAACATAACTCCCCAAACAGTGAGGTCCATGCCTCCTGTTTTACTTGCTATCTCATTCGGATTCATCTGCTATTTGTCCAAGTATGAACAGCAATAGTCTGTTACTTCTTTGACATTGACTTGAAACTTCTTATTGGCTTCAACTTCAAAGGTTTCACCACCTTTAATACTCATCCACTCATTTGCATCAGGAAGCTTAACATCTAAGTTTCCCTTTGTAATGTCCATAATCTCATACTGACTCGTACCAAACTCATATTCACCCGGCATCATAATGCCAAGGGTCTTCACACTTCCGTCCGAAAAAGTAATCGTACGACTAGTTACCTTTCCATCAAAATAAAAATTTGCTTCTGTATTAACGCTTACGTTTGAAAATTCTGCCATCTTACTATCCTTGTTTTTGTAAAATTATAGCCAAATGTTAAATGGGCCGTACTAACTTCTTAATCTCTTTAGGTAGGTGGCCTAAAGGCATCTTAGTGATTTTTTTCTTTTCACCCTCAACGGTGATGGAAACTTCGACTTCCATGCTGTTGAGGTTCAGTGAGATGACTTTAAAGTGTTGTTCTTCTTGCCTAAAGGTGATGTTCTGTTCAAATAAATTAATCGTTTTTTTCTTTTTTGCCATTGCCAATTATAACTTAGATTTCTGAACCCCATCTAAGCGTATCCAGCCCGTACTTCTCTCGTAAATGTTTGGTTTTTTGAGTCAGTTGGTACTGCTTTGTATCTTCTTCATGATGCAGAAGTGAGAGTGCTCGATGTGAATGGGTAGTAAAAGCAGAAGTTGAGATAGAAAGACGAATGATACGTAGCCCTGTATGTTTATCGGCTTGGGTAAAAAGCTTTTGAGAAAGGTCTTTAAAAAACTTTTCATTAAAAAGGCGATTCAGGGTGATATTGGCCTTTCCTTTTTCTCGTAGCTCATAAGAGATACCCAGATGAAAGGTGGTGGGAATGACGCCCATGCGCATGATGGCAAAGCCAAGATGACGAGAGAGAATGGTGAGTCGTCTGCGTGCCTCTTCTCTGTCTCGAATGGGATCAAAGGTGCGCGAGATACCAATGGACTTTCTAATATGCTCTTTTTCTATGGGGGTGGTGTCAATTCCACATACCCTTTGGTAAAGGTCCCAGGTTGACTTCGTTTGATGTAAGAAGAGTGCTTTGGCTTTTTGGATGTCGCCCAGGGTCTGCAGGCCATATCCATGAAGCTTAATAGCAGTTTTTCGCCCAATGCCAGGAAAGTCATCCAGAGGAATATCATGAATAAAATCATTGACTTCTTCTTTAAAGATGGTTTTACACCCATAGGGCTTTGCCTTGTTTGTTGCAAGTTTTGCTGTGTATTTTGAAGGAGCCGCACCAATGGAGATAGGCAGCTGTAATCTCTCATAGATCTCTTGTTTGAGTGCTAAGATAAAATCAGGCACATCCTCATCCTCTATCCATCCTGTGATATCCCCATAAAATTCATCTATGCTTCCTTGTTCTAATAGCGGGATACGAAGCCGTAAAAAGTTATGAAGCTCATGCGAGAGTTTTTGGTAGAGTTTCATATTGGGCTTTTTGATGATGATGTTGGGGCATTGTTTAAGGGCTTCATTAATGGTGGTGCCAGTTTTAATCCCGAAAGCTCTTGCCTCATATGAAGAGGTGGTCAAAATCCCTCTTACCCTTCCATCGGGGTCGATAAATTTATGCAGATCATTTCCATTGCTTGAGGGAGAGTCTTGAAAGAAGCTCATGACAAAGGCGCCATTATTGGAAAGACTCATGGTCTGTTTAGTGTTCTTTTTTGAGAAGATATGCTGATCAGAGCGTCCCCCCACCCCCACAGGTTTGTTACGTAAAGCAGGATTAACAATACGCTCTGCTGAGACAAAAAAGCAGTCAAGGTCAATATGGATTTTCATACCTTAGTATAGAAGTGTTTTCTCAAATTTAAGAAAAATATGACAGAGTGAAATGTCACCTAAATGTCTCAAAAAAGTCTTTTTACTGTCATCTAAGAGTTATCTTCGCGTAATTATCGTGACGTAGTATACGAAAAATTTTTCAAGGGACGAATAATGACAAAGTATTGGGCATTAAGTGCAATAACGGCACTGATATTAAGCGGATGTGGTGGTGAAGATGTTGGGAATAAACCAGAAGAACCAAGTACAGGGGTAGAGTTAAACCAGCCTCAAGTGGGTGAAGTTTATGCTATGGATAAATTAAATGTAAACCTAGGAACGGCAACATTTGATAATGGCTTTGAGTTGAATGCAACATGGGGACTGGGTTCAGGTGCTTACCATTATAAGGGTGATGCAGCAGATGAGGTCTATGTACTGACAGACCGTGGTGTAAATATCAAATGTAAAGACTCAGAAGAGATTACTGGTGAGAAGATCTGTGACTCAGGTAAGATTTTCCCATTTCCAAGTTTCACACCAAGCATTGTGAAGTTGAAAGTGGATGCAGCAGCTAATACAGCTACTGTTCAAGAGGTGATTGCACTTAAAGATAAAAGTGGCAAGAATATCTCTGGTATCTCTAATCCTCTAAGTAATTTTGCTGAAGAAGCTTATGATATTCACGGTAACCCTATGCAAAAAGATGCCAATGGTCTTGACTCAGAAGCAATGGTAAAACTTTCAGATGGAAGTTTCTGGTTGTCTGATGAGTATGCGCCTTCTTTGGTACATGCCAATGCTAAGGGTAAGATTATTAAACGTTTGGTACCTGCTGGTTTAGAAGATGAACTTTCAGCAGCGACTTACAAAGTAGAAGGAAAGCTTCCTGCTATTTTGGCTAAACGTCATGCGAATCGCGGGATAGAGTCAATTGCAGTGAGTGAAGATGAAAAATACCTCTTTTTTGCAATGCAGTCACCTTTAGACAATCCTGATTATGCAGATACCAACAAGGTACGTCTGTATAAGATGGAGATCGAGAACCCACAAAACATTCAAGAGTATCTCTATGAGCTCGATGCACCAGGTTCATTCTTAAAAGATAACGAGTCTAAAACACGTAAACAAAAAGATGTTAAAGTTTCTGAAATGGTTGCTATTGAAGGCGATAAACTTTTAGTACTTGAGCGTATCTCAAAAACAACGAAACTGTATAAAATTGACCTCTCTGTTGAGAGTGCCTTAGATGCAAAATACCTAGATGCTTCACAAACACCAACCCTTGAAGAAGAGACAAGTTTAAACCCAATTGCAAAGCATAAGATCTTTGATACTGATCTAGAAGAAGGTTATGCGAAGAAGTTAGAGGGTGTGGCTTATCTTGGTAACAACCAATTTTTCATGATTAATGATAACGACTTTGGTATTGAGGGTGATGATACTTCAGCCTATGTCAGTGAGATTGATGTAAATGGCAGTGTGGATACAAAACAGACCATAGGTAAGGTGGTCTTCTTTGATACAGATGGTGCCTTCTTAAAAGAGGTTAAGGCGGGTATTTTACCGGACGTTGTGAAATTTACACATGATGGATCAAAAGTGATTGTGGGTAATGAGGGTGAGGTTGTTGGAAATGAAGATCTTGAAGCACCTCTGTATGATCCATATGGTTCAGTAAGCATTGTAGATGCTACAAGCTATGAGGTGAAACATATTGACTTTAAATCCGTTACAACCGCACCAGAGGGTTCTAAAATCCGTAAAGGTGCTGAGATAGCAAGAGATTTTGAACCAGAATATATCGCCGTAAGTGATGATGATAAAACAGCATGGATTTCACTTCAAGAATCTAATGCCATTGCGAAGATTAACTTAGAGTCAGATGCACTTGAGAGTGTTTTTGGGCTTGGTTTTAAAGATCTGTCTGTGACTGAGAATGCAATGGATTATAAGAAAAATGCTGTATTAGAGATTGAGACGCTTCCAAGCGGTGTTTTTGGAATGTACCAACCTGATACTATCGTAGCCTATAGCGTTGCAGGTAAAAATTACATCGTTACAGCTAATGAAGGTGATGATAGAGATGACTTCTATGCAGAAGCAACCAAGGCATCGAAGTTAGCCCACACTGCTATTGGTGATCTTGGTGATCTTCGTGTGAATCCTGACTTAGGTGACGCTGATGAGGATGGAGAGTATGAAGCACTCTATACTTATGGGGCACGTTCATTTTCTATCTTTGATGGTGATACCGGTGCACTAGTGTATGACAGTGCCAATGAGATGGCGACTGAGGTGGCTTCACGTTTTCCTGCTTACTTTAACACACGTCCTAAAAAAGGAATCTGGCGTGATTTAGATGAACGTTCTGAGAAAAAAGGGATTGAGCCTGAAGCATTAACACTTGCAACAATCTCGGGTGAGACTTATGCTTACATCGGTTTAGAAAAACAGGGTGGATTCTTTGTCTATAATATTACAGACCCACAAAACCCATATATGGTGGAGTATAACAACGATATCGACTACACCGCAACTATTCCTTATGATAAAGAAGATGAGGTGCATGTGGCGCCAGCAGGTATTGATGATATGGCACCTGAGGGTTCAGTTACTTTTACACAAGACGCTAAAAACTATTATGTTGTAGCCAATGAAGTGAGTGGAACGGTTTCTATCTATGAGTTAGACGTAGATGGAAAAGCAAGTAAAAAAGGCACTTATGAAACAGGAATCTATTATGATTCCGCTGCTGAGATTGTGGATTATGACCCTGCAAGTAAACGTCTGTATGTAACATCAGCTGCCTTTACAAGTGTTGAAGTGATTGATATTAGTGATGTGACAACGCCAGTTAAATACAAGTCAATTGATCTTAAACCATACGGAACAGGTGTGAACTCGGTTTCAGTAAAAAATGGTAAAGTAGCAGTAGCCGTAGAGATTAAAGAGTAGGACTGCCTGCTTTTTAAAAGTAGTACCGTAGTGTTAGATAAGCGCTTGCTCCTGGGCCACCAGGAATGGCATTAACACGTTTACTGACAGGTTCAGGATAGGTATAATCCTCATCAAAAATGTTTTTAAGATAGAGGTTTGCCTCAAAAGGTCTTTTTTGATAGCTTAGGGTGATATTAGTGAGAATATAGTCACTGATCACACCACTTTGAGCTATCTGACCTGAAGAATCAACACGATAAAAATCTTTATTACCGACATACTGACTTGAAAGACTTGAACTCCACTCTTGATTTAAATGATACGTAAAAATGGCATTCGCCGTGTAGTTTGCTACGAAATTCATAGTGTCAGGTTTTCCATCTGAATGGTCTGCATTATGCTCACCATCTACATAAGAGGCGTTGAGGGTCAGTTCACAGCTTTCATTGATAATACTGTGTAAGGCAGCCTCGAGTCCATAATTGTCAATGCCATCAGAGTTAAAGTACTCAAGTTCATTTCCATTTCCCGTACTTCGACGGGTGATCTCATCTTTGAGTTCGAGGTAGTAAAGGGTAAGCTGAAGCGAGTTGTTAGCATTGAGTTTAGAGTCAACACCGGCTTCAATGGTTTTAATTTTCTCTCTGTTAAGTTCTCTGTTTCCTATTAGTACACCGGGCACTTCAGCATATTTTTCAAGAAAGGTAGGGCTACGGTAGGCTTCAGAGTAGAGCAGTTTGAAGTAGGTCTCTTCGCTATACTCATAATTCACACCAACACGAGGGTTAAGTGCCGTTCCTGTATCGCTGTTATCTTCCACTCTAAAACCTGCAATCCCTACGAACTTGTCATTAAAACGGTATTTTGCTTCGGTATAAAAGGCGAGGTTTCTAGTAGTGTGCGAATCTTGGTAAGGACTAAATGGGTGAATGCTGTTATCGGTTTGATCGACAAAGATCAGGGGTCGTGTTTTATCATATTCATAAAGTGCACCTACAATGTAACGAAGATTCTCAAAGGCATAGTCTTTGTATTGTATCTCCCCGCTGTAACGTTCACTGTCATTTTCAACGACGATGGGATTTCCTGTGGAGGGATTGGGAAACTTTTGTGCTTCTAGGTTTTTATCCATATAATCATACCGTAACCATAGGTTTAAGGTTCCTGACCCAAGAGTAAAGGCTTTGTTCGCATCCACATAAAAGGAGTCATAATCATTAATACCATCACTGTTGATGTTGGTATTAAGGCCTAATTTCTCTTTTTGACTATTAAAATAAGCAGCTTGTAAACGCCACTGTTCACCATAAGCATCGATGAAAAGATTGTTAATATCATTTTGATATTTTTTATTGACAGGCTCGCCCCCATTATAGAAAGTCCCATCAAAATCATACCCACTATCTTTTTGTACAGACCCCCCCATGCTGATATGGGCATCATGGATACTAAGACTTCCATAATAGTGCTCGTTACTTCCTACTCTTGCAGCAACTTGGTTAGCATTTTCAAGGCCTTGTTTAGTGATGACATTAACAACCCCACTGATGGCATTGGTTCCATACAGTACTGAAGCAGGAGAGCGAACCACTTCGATTTTATCGACCATTTCAAGAGGTAAAAACTCAAAATGCGATGAGCCAAAGACCTTCTCATGAACAGGGTGGCCGTTCACCATAAAGAGGGCTTTGTTGTTGTATAAGCCAGGCGTTACCCCTCTAAAGGTAAGCACACTGTACCCGATGTAGGATTCATTAATCTGAATACCGGGTAAAAAACTAAGGGCTTCATAGAGGTTGAGTGCTCCCATCTGTTTGAGTTGCGCTGCTGTTAAAACAGAAACAATGGCTAAAGACTCTGAAGCTTTTTCTTTTTCTTGTGAGGCAGTGGTAACTTCAACATCCATTAACTCTTCTAGCGAAAGCTCAAATAGGTTCTTAAGTTCCACGTCTTCGGCTAAGAGAAGGGAGCTAAGTAACAAAGAAATGCAAAGTGCTTTCAAAATAAGTCTCCTGAAGGATAATTAAAGTGTATTGTTAAAGAGTATCTTAAACAACTTTAAATATAAATAAATATAATAATATGTGTTCTTAGTGAAAGAGTGGAATCAATAAGTATATAAAAAACGATACAATGGCAGTAAAAGAGAGCGACTTGAAGACGCTTAGCATAGAAGAGTTTGTAGGGGTGTGAGATGCGCTATATCTATATGGGATTGATAATAGGGATGAGTTGGATTGTTCTAGGAGGATGTGCTCCCAAAAGCTATACCTTAAATGAAAGTCGCTTTTTTATCATTAAAAGTCCAAAGTTAAAGTTTGCAGACCTTGGCTACATACGAAGTAATGAAGATGAGGTACGCGCAGACCTTTTTGTAGTGGGTAAACTCGTGCAAAGCATTGAGGTCTCTACCCTTGTCTGTGTGAATGAGGGGTGTTTGAGTAAGTCCGCTTTTAATGAGGAGTACCTTAGCCCTGCTTATCCAGATGAGCTTATTTTAAATGTTCTCTTAGGTCGTCCTATCTTTAACAAAGCTTCATTTCAAAGAACAGATACAGGTTTCAAGCAAGCGTTAACAAGTGCAGACTATAATATCGCCTATAAAGTCGATAATGGGGATATCTACTTCAAAGATACCCAAAATCGATTAATGATTAAAATTTTAAAGGTTCAAGAGTGAGTAATAAGTATATCGGTGCACACACATCCGCCGCAGGAGGTGTTTTTAATGCGCCTATCAATGCCACAAAAATTGGGGCACAAGCCTTTGCCCTTTTTACGAAAAACCAAAGACAGTGGGTCGCTAAAGACCTAGATACCAAAACCATCGATAAATTTAAGTTAGAACTTGAAAATGCTTGTATTGAGCCAAAGCATGTTTTACCCCATGACTCTTACCTAATTAACCTGGGTCATCCAGAGCTTGAAAAACGTGAAAAGTCGCTTAATGCTTTTATTGATGAGCTTGAGCGCTGTGATTTACTTGGACTAGATCGCTTAAACTTTCACCCCGGCTCTTACCTCAAAAAGATATCAGAAGAGGAGTGCTTGGATGCGATCGCTGAATCCATTAACTTCGCTATTGATAAGACGAAGAATGTTAAGTGTGTTTTAGAAAACACAGCGGGTCAAGGCTCCAACCTTGGTTGGAAGTTTGAGCACCTCGCACATATCATTGATAAGGTTGAAGATAAGAGCCGTATAGGGGTCTGTATCGACACATGTCATATGTTTACAGCGGGGTATGACATCAGAACAAGAGAAGCTTATGATGTTTCTATGGCACAATTTGGTAACATAGTGGGCTTTGAATATTTAATGGGGATGCATTTGAATGATTCTAAACCCGATTTAGGCTCACATGTAGACCGTCACGAGAGTATCGGAAAAGGGAAGATTGGTCTTGATGCCTTTAAGTTTATTATGAATGATGAACGAATGGACGATATACCACTGATACTTGAGACCATAGATGAGAGTATATGGAAAGAAGAGATAGAACTGCTCTATTCTTTAGAAGATTAAAACAACACAACAAGGGAGAAAGAATGATAAAAAAAATTGGACTACTGTCACTCGTGGCAGCAACAAGTTTAATGGCAAATGGGTATAGAATTCCTGAACAATCTGTGAATTCGGTTGCTTTATCAGGTGCAGATATTGCGCATGCACATACGGCAGATGCTGCCTACACCAATCCGGCAAACATGGCATTTATGGAAGATGGCCAGTATATGGAAGGCTCTTTAACCTATATTCATTTAACAGCAGTTGATTACTCAGGAACCGTTGATGATGCCTTAGGTCAACCAAATGTTGCCAACGCAACATCTAAAAAGGAAAACTTTCTTTTACCAAGCTTACATTATGTCAGTGATGCTTATGGTGATTTCCGTTTTGGAGCTTTCTTAACGGTTCCAGCAGGTCTTTCGAAACGATGGCAAGAGGGTGGTCCAAGTCAATTAATTGCGGAAGAGTTTTCATTAAAAGTAATTGAGTTAAATCCTGTTGTTTCATACAAGGTGACCAATGAACTTTCTGTTGCAGCTGGTGTACGTATGGTGTACAGTGAAGGCGTGGTGAAGAGTTCTGGTACAACGTTAGTTGGGGTAGTACCGGCTGGACCTCTTGCAGGGGAATCAATTTATCAAACTATCAGTCGAGATATGGAAGGTGATAGCTTAGAATTTGGATATAACTTAGCTATAGCGTATAAACCTATGAAAGCATTGTCTTTGGCGGCTACATATAGATCAGAAGTGGATTTAGCAGAAGAAGGTACTGCAAAGCTGTCGGCAAGTGAAGCATTTGCTTTACCAGGGGGTATTGTAACTCCATTAGGTTTTGGGACAGATAGCTATAATGGAAATGCTAGCGTTACTATCCCACTTCCAGCTGTGTTAAGTTTAGCAGGTGCTTACACCTTTGACAATGATACAACAGTTGAGTTTGTATATGAGCGTACATTTTGGGATTCTTATCAGTCTTTAGACTTCCAAGGCTACTCACCAGCATTAGGTGGCGTTCTAGAAGTAGCTTATGATGATCCAAAAGCAAGAAACTGGAGTGATACGGATACCTACAGACTGGGTGTAACACATGAGTTTAATAAAAAATGGACAGGTATGCTAGGTTATGCTTATGATGAAGCACCTGCACCATCATCAACAGTGAGTTTTGAGTTGCCTGAGTCTGATGCTCACCTATTCTCTTTAGGTCCACGTTATGCTTATAATGATCAGTTAAGTGTAGGAATTGCTGGTTTATATGATATCAAAGAAGATATCACTTTGAATCAAACGACTGCAACATCCTCTACTCCATTGCAAGGAGAGTTTAGAAACTCATCTGCTTTCTTATTATCAGTGGGTGTGGGTTACAAGTTCTAAAGTTTTGCCCTTATGGGCAAGGTTATTAACTAAGTATTGATACAATTCTTAGTTAATGACACAAAAATATCTTTATACAATTTAGAAGGACTCCAATGACCTATCCATATGAAAACTTTTATGAAATGATTTCGGAAAATGCACAAAAACAAGCCAAAAAAACATCGCTCTTTATTGAAGACAAAAAGGTCTCACATTTAGAGTTTCTTCAAGAAGTCGACAGCTTCGCACGATTTTTATCGCACAGCGGGATGAAAGAAGATGACAAGATTGCTATTATCACACCCAACTCTGAAGAATTTTTAATTTCTTTTTTTGCCATCTCTAAGATAGGTGCGGTTGTTGTTCCTATTAATAACATGTTAAAAGAGGATGAATATACCTATATCTTAAATGATGCAGAAGTAAAGATGCTCATTACTGCCTCAAAGTTTGCTAAAGAGACACAAAATCTTCAAGCGGGGACCGGGGTAGAAAAAACAGTATGGATAGATGAACTGCCGTCTGTCAGTGGTGAACACTTTCTTTTTTCAGAAGCAATGACCCTTCCTCCGGTGAATGATGAGATTAAGGTAGATAAGAAGATAGATGATTTAGCTGTCTTGATTTATACCTCAGGTACAACAGGTCATCCAAAAGGTGCGATGCTCTCTTTTAAAAATATATTCTCGAATCTTTATGGTGCGCAAGAGAGGTTTAACTTAAACAGTAAGGATAGGTTTATTGTCTATCTTCCAATGTTTCACTCATTTACACTCTCTATTTCTGTCTTACTTCCTATCTTTATAGGGGGGTCTATGATCATTATCCCTTCGGTACTTCCTTTTTCAAATATCATCAAACAGACGCTTTTAAAACGAGTGACGATTTTCTTAGGTATCCCCGATGTTTATAATGCGTTGGTAAGAGCAAAACTCCCATGGTACTTTTTATGGTTTAACTCAGTACGGGCCTTTGTTTCAGGGGGGGCTGCTCTGAGTGAAGATACGCTTACAAAGTTTAATACCATTTTTAAACGAGCGAAAATGCTTGAGGGCTATGGCTTAAGTGAGTGTGCTCCCGCAGTTGCAATTAACCCTGTCAATAAACAAAAGCCACTTTCTATAGGATTACCTCTGTATGGTTATGAAGTGAAGATAGTCGATGAAGAGATGGTTGAGGTACCAACCGGACAGGTAGGCGAGCTTATTGTTAAAGGTGATTGTGTGATGCTTGGGTATTGGAAACGCCCTACCGCAACAGATGAAACAATCATTAATGGATGGGTGAAAACAGGTGACCTTGGTAAGGTAGATGAAGAAGGGTATGTTTACATCGTTGATAGAAAAAAAGATTTGATTATCTCTAAGGGTATTAATATCTACCCAAGAGAGATAGAAGAGGTACTTTACCTTCACCCTTCTATTAAGGCTGCTGCTGTGATTGGCATCAAAGATGAAAACAGTGGAGAAATTCCTATTGCTTATGTAGAACTTGACCCTGATGAACCTGCATTAACAGAATCTGCAATCAAGATTTATTTGAAGCAACACCTAGCAAACTTTAAGATACCAAAAAATGTTCACTTTTTAGAGGAACTCCCTAAAAATGCAACAGGAAAAGTTCTCAAGCGAATCCTTAAAGAAAACCATTAAAATAAAATAATCTTGTTTATTAAGCTTCTTTGTTTTATTCTTTAAAAAATGGAAATAAGGAGTGACTTATGTTAGCTGCACACGAAAAACGTCGAAAAGAGCCTTCTTATACTATTCCTTTTGTATTTGAAGCCTTGGAAATTATTTTGATATGGATTGTATTTGGTATCTTAGAGGGTAGTATGGACATTATGCAGTGGAGTACAATCTCTTATCTTGTTGCCGGTGCATGGTTCTTGTACACCTTTTATAAACTTCGAAAAGTTTTACAAAGACAGATTGTTCATAGATGGTGATTAAGCTGTTCTAGATGGGAAATAATTAACATTTCCCACAAATTCAAAAATTCCCCAAAGAAACACTTGACATAGAAAAGTAATTCCCCTATAATTCCCGTCCACAAACACAGAGACCTAATGTTTAGGCTCAGAAATCGGAAGATTAAAAAGATGT
>Ga0316207_10002040_pt1 | contig 22044 bp, 23 predicted proteins | sample 6weekpyrite_MG_FD_204943 | JGI IMG/M metagenome (GOLD analysis project Ga0316207, IMG submission 204943) | Microbial mat bacterial communities from mineral coupon in-situ incubated in ocean water Damariscotta River, Maine, United States -... | ecosystem: Environmental > Aquatic > Marine >...
CTCATTGCCCCTAAATTTCCCACTACACCCTTAATTGTATGAGTGATAAATAGGGCTTGTTCCAGATCCTGGTGGAGTGTCAACACTATTTCGTACCTAGATTAGCTTCAATTTCTTTAATCTGATCCAATCGCCTTTTTTCAAATTTTACAGGTGGTAAATAGTCATTAAAACTATGTGGCCTGTCGTGGTTATAGTACGCAATAAATTCATCGATTAACCATTTCATTGCAAGCGGATCAATGAGCTTATCATGTTGATAAATCGTTTCGGTTTTAAACGTTTTGAAAAAACTTTTAATTGGGTCGCTTTATATAGTTCAGCCTTTAAACGGACTATCTCTTGCTCGGGGGTTTCGTTTTTTAATGCGAGTCGAGCCGCTGATTTGTTACCTATTAATACCGCATCTATAATATCTTTTTTCAGTTGTTCGTCGTATTTTCGTTGTGCCATGCTTTATCTTCTCTAGGTGATATAATAATCTATCGTCTAGGTACGGGATAGTGTAGTCACTCCATGGTTTTTAATAGATAGTTCTAATTGATGTAAGCGCTAGTGGAGTTACTATAAGAAATAATTCAAGTAATTGTTTAAGTAAATCTTCCTTTCATTGTGGAACAATGCCAATCGTATAAGTTTTTAATGATAATTTTTGTGTGGCCGTGCCAGAATTTTCTGTATGGCATAAAATAGAGAAAAGTAGTGCTGATATAGAAAACATAATTTTAAGCATATTATTATCACTTATAACTGTTATCCGAACTCTTCTTATTACTCAGGCAAAGCGCAATTACGTGAACACGACTCATTATAGGTCTGTTTCATTAAATTTAAGGGTGGATTGTATTCTTAATTTAATCCCTAATCCGCATTACGAATGCTTTGTAGCCTTACAAGTAGTTTTCACAGATGTGGGCGATTATGCTAAAATTCCGCGCCATGAAAACTGCCGATTTTGATTTTCACCTGCCTGAAGAGCTCATTGCTCAATATCCACTTGAACAGAGAACCGCCAGTCGCTTGTTGCATTTGAGCGCTAATCAACGCGTTGATCGACAATTTACCGATTTGCCTAATTTGTTATCAAAAAATGATTTATTGGTTTTCAATAATACTAAAGTCATTCCTGCGCGCTTACACGGCATCAAAGAAACCGGTGGCAAAGTCGAAGTGCTGGTTGAGCGTATTATCGATGAGCAGCATCTATTAGCGCATGTAAGGGCCAGTAAATCCCCCAAAATCGGGGCGCGTTTAATTCTTGAAGACAAGATTGAAGCCCAGATGATTGGGCGGGTGGGCGACTTATTTGAATTGCGTTTTAAAAGCCTGCTAGCAGGCAACTTAAGCGTGCTCGAATTACTGGAGCAGCACGGCCACATGCCATTGCCGCCTTATATAGAAAGGGCAGATGATAAAGGTGATCAACAGCGTTATCAAACGGTTTATGCCAAACATGCGGGGGCAGTTGCTGCGCCAACTGCGGGTTTGCACTTTGACCAGAGCATGCTGGAAGCGCTGGCTGACAAAGGAATTAAATCGGCATTTGTAACACTGCATGTAGGGGCGGGCACTTTTCAACCGGTGAGGGTGGATAATATTGAAGATCACCACATGCATGCGGAATATATTGATGTGGATGCCTCGGTGGTGGAAGCTATTAAGCAAACCAGAAAAGCCGGCGGACGAGTCATTGCAGTGGGTACGACGGCGGTGAGAAGTTTAGAATCAGCTGCTATGGAGGGTGAGTTAAGTGAATTTCATGGTGACAGTCAGATATTCATTTACCCCGGCTGCAAATTTAATGTGGTGGATGCGATGATCACCAATTTTCATTTGCCTCAATCTACACTGCTGATGCTGGTTAGTGCGTTCTCCGGGCATGAGTTTATGATGCAATCCTATCGCCATGCAGTTGAACAAAAATATCGGTTTTTTAGTTATGGTGATGCCATGTTTTTAGAAAACAGGGCTTAGTGATTAAGTGATTTCCAGCCTCCCTACAAAGTTAATTTACATTAAAAAGTAACGCTATGTCATTGATGCAATTCAAATTATTAAAAGGTAATACCGGGCCTCGCCGAGGACAGATCAAATTTCCCCGGGGCACCATCGAAACGCCGGCTTTCATGCCCGTGGGCACTTACGGCACAGTAAAATCCATGACGCCGGAGGAGCTAAAAGAACTGGGTGCTGAAATTATACTTGGCAACACCTTTCATTTAATGCTGCGCCCCGGCACCGACATTATTAAAAAACACGGTGACCTGCATGATTTTATGCATTGGGATAAGCCCATTCTCACCGACTCTGGCGGCTTTCAGGTATTTAGCCTTGCCAGGTTACGCAAGATCACTGAAGAGGGTGTAACCTTTAACTCGCCGGTGGATGGCAAAAAAGTTACCTTAACCCCAGAAAGCTCAATGCAGGTACAGCGCGATTTAGGTTCGGATATTGTGATGATATTTGATGAATGCACCCCGTACCCCGCCACCGAAACCGAAGCCCGTGATTCGATGGAGTTATCGCTGCGCTGGGCCGAGCGCAGCAAAACCGCACACGAGGGCAACGACTCGGCGTTATTTGCGATTGTGCAGGGTGGTATGCACGAAAATCTGCGCGAGCAATCGGCGAATAAGCTGGTAGACATAGGCTTTGATGGTTATGCTATCGGCGGGTTGTCGGTGGGCGAGCCCAAAGACGAGCGCAATAAAGTACTAGAGTGCACGACACCATTATTACCCCAGGATAAGCCCCGATACCTGATGGGAGTAGGCACACCGGAGGATATCATCGAGTCAGTGCGTCGCGGCATCGACATGTTTGACTGCGTAATGCCAACGCGCAATGCCCGTACCGGCTTTCTTTATACATCAACCGGTATCGTCAAAATTCGCAATGCTAAATACAAAGATGATATTCGCCCTGTCGATGAAAAATGCAGTTGCTATACTTGCCAAAATTACAGTCGTAGTTATTTACGCCATCTGGATAAGTGTAAAGAAATACTTAGCTCACGCTTAAATACTATTCATAACCTGCATTATTACCAACAATTAATGAAAGATATTCGCCTGGCCATTGAAGAAGACCGCTTTGAACCCTATGTAAAAGAATTCTACGCGGCACGAGAAAACGGGCCGGAATAAAGATAGGCATAGTTAAAGAATATTAAGGGACATTGGAAGCGAGGCTTAAAGCCCTGTTTCCAAGGATTGGGCCTAGGGAAAATTTAATGTTTTCAATGCCCTTGTACAAAAAAGATTAGAAAAAATCCCGCTGAAATTTTGCCGCTAAAATGGCATAATACCGCGCAAATTAATATAAACCTTTTTAGAGCCCATTTAGGGTGGAGAATTTTATGAGTTTTTTTATATCAGATGCATTAGCTGAAGGTGGCGCCGCTGCCTCACAGGGCGACCCGATTACGGCCTTACTTTTCCCAATCGGTTTACTGGTGCTATTTTATTTCTTTCTGATTCGCCCACAAAGCAAACGCGCTAAAGAACAAAAAGCGATGGTAGAAGCATTGAGCAAAGGTGATGAAGTCATTACGCAAGGTGGCATTTTGGGCAAAATCACTAAGGTTTCAGATAGTTTTATATCACTAGAAATCAGCAACAATGTCATCATCAATGTACAAAAAGGTGCCGTGAGTTCATTGATGCCAAAGGGTACTATCAAAGAACATAGCTAAAAAATAAGCCGATCGTTACGTTTTTTTGTAATGATCGGTTTAAAAATAATAATAATACTCACTAATATAATCTCATAAGATTAAACACTTCGGGCAATAAGAATGATTAACCAGTACCCCCTGTGGAAATACCTGCTACTAATATCTGTATTAGTGATTGGCGGGATTTACGCAATGCCAAACTTATATGGCGAAGATCCTTCGGTATTAATTTCACTGCGTAATAAAACAGTTGATGCATCCACTCAACTAAAAGTCGATGAACTATTACAGCAAGCCGCAATTCAAACAAAATCCAGTGAATTATCTAATAATAAAATGTTAATTCGATTTGATTCTGTCGAGCATCAACTGATTGCTGCATCCACCATTAAATCATTTGATTTTATAAAACGTAACAGTGATTACACGGTTGCATTAAATTTAGCACCTGCCACACCTGCCTGGTTGCAATCATTAAATGCTTTGCCGATGTATCTTGGTTTAGATTTGCGCGGCGGGGTGCATTTTTTATTAGAAGTTGATATGGAATCTGTTGTTCATAAAATGGAAACTAATATCAGCACCGAAATAAAAAATCATTTACGCAAACAAAAAATTCGTTATCGTGGCGTTAAACGCGAGAACGGCGGCATTACTATTCAGTTTCGAGATGCGCAAGGTTTAGAAAAAGGCGAGTCGGCTTTAACATCTGAATTTAAAAATTTAGACTACACAATAAAAGAAGATGATTTAAAACTGATTGCACGCATTAATGAAAAAACACTACGTGAAGAACGCAAATCAGCTATTCAACAAAATGTAACTACTTTGCGTAATCGCGTAAATGAACTAGGTGTTGCCGAACCGGTAATTCAACAGCAAGGTGAAAATCGAATTGTGGTTCAATTACCGGGCGTGCAAGACACGGCTCGTGCAAAAGATATTTTAGGCGCCACCGCAACATTAGAATTTCGCTTAACCGAAGGTACACGTTTAGATTGGGACGATGCAGGTAATGGCGGCAGCATTCCATTAAATGCAAAACTCTACCGTGAACGCAATGGTGACCCGGTGTTATTGAAACGTCGTGTTATTGTCACTGGCGATCAAATTAATAGTGCATCATCAACCATTGACACACAATCGGGCTCACCCGCCGTTAGTGTTCGGCTCGATAGCAAGGGCGCAAAAAAAATGGGTGAAACCACCCGCGAAAACATTAAAAAACCAATGGCGGTTGTGTTTATTGAAAACAAAGTTGTCACTAACATAGTTGATGGCAAAAAAGTAAAAACCCGCACACGCAAAGAAGAAGTCATTAACATCGCAACTATTCAAGGGCAATTTAGTAAGCAGTTTCAAATTACAGGTCTTGAATCTTTTGAGGCTAGAGATTTAGCGCTGCTACTTAGAGCTGGTGCATTAAAAGCGCCGGTTGAAATTGTTGAAGAGCGCACCGTTGGCCCAAGCTTGGGAAAGGATAATATCGAGCAAGGTTTTAACTCCGTACTCATTGGCTTTAGTTTAGTATTGGTATTTATGGTGGTTTATTATCGTTCGTTCGGTTTAGTTGCGAATGTTGCGTTAACCGCTAATTTAGTTTTAATTACCGCCATCCTTTCATTAATGCAAGCCACATTAACGTTGCCAGGCATTGCCGGCATTGTGTTAACCGTAGGTATGGCAGTGGATGCAAACGTGCTTATTTTTGAACGAATACGCGAAGAGTTACGATTGGGTAATTCGCCGCAGGCTAGTATTCATGCAGGCTATGAAAAAGCATTTAGTACCATTGCCGATGCTAATGTAACCACCTTAATTGCCGCTATCGTTTTATTCAGTTTAGGTACCGGCCCCATTAAAGGTTTTGCGATTACGCTATCGATTGGTATTTTAACGTCGATGTTCACCGCCATTATGGGCACCCGTGCGTTAGTTAATTTATTCTACGGCGGCCGTGACTTGAAAACACTTTCTATATAGGAAATAACTATGCATTTTTTAACAGGCAAAACAAACATAGATTTCCTGGGCAAGCGTAAAATTGCACTTGGGTTTTCATTGGTATTAATTTTTATTTCGATTTTTAGTTTATACACACGTGGGCTTAATTTAGGGATTGATTTCACTGGCGGCTATTTAATTGAAGTGGGTTATTCAGAATCAGTGGAGCTAGAGCCGGTACGCAAAGCACTTGCGGCAAGCGAATATGCCGATGCACTGATTCAACACTTCGGCACCTCTAAAGATGTGTTGGTACGTATTGCACCACGTGATGGCGTCAACAGTGCGAGTATTTCTGATGATGTTTTACATATTTTAAAAAACACATCCAGCGATAAAGTGGAAATGCGCCGCATAGAATTTGTTGGCCCACAGATAGGTGAAGAGTTAAGAGAGCAGGGCGGCTTAGCCATGTTAATCGCGTTATTTTGCATTATGATTTATGTCGGTTTACGCTTTCAAATGAAATCGGCTCTCAGTGCAATACTAGCATTAATTCACGATGTTGTTATCACTATCGGCGTTTTCTCCGTTGTTCAAATGCCATTTGATTTGTCGGTGTTAGCTGCCATCTTAGCGGTAATCGGTTACTCATTAAATGATACGGTTGTCGTGTTAGATAGAATACGTGAAACTTTCCGCACACAGCGTAAAGGCGATGCCGTAGATATTTTGAACATGTCGATTAATGGCACATTGTCACGTACCATTATTACATCATTTACAACTTTACTCGTGTTAATTGCATTGTTTATGCTTGGTGGTGAAGTGATTCATGGTTTTGCGTTTGCACTTATCGTCGGTGTGTTTATCGGTACTTACTCATCGGTATATGTAGCCAGTAATAGTTTGGTGTTAATGTCGGTAACTAAACATGACTTCTTAGAGCATGCGAAAGAAAACGAAGAAATAGATGACATGCCATAATGGTAAACTTGAAAGGCACTTTTCAGGAGTGTCTTTTTATTAATGAGAATATCGTATGAGTTTTAAAATATATCTTTCCGGTGAAATACACAGTGATTGGCGTGAAAAAATTGCGCAGGGTGTTGCCGACAATAATTTAGATATTGATATAAAATCCCCAGTAACTAACCATGAAGCCAGTGACGACTGTGGCGAAAACATTTTAGGTGTTGAAGCAGAAGCTTTTTGGAAAGACCATAAAGCTGCAAAAATTAATGCTATTCGAATTCGTAAGTATATTGAAGATGCAGATCTAGTGGTTGTGCGATTCGGTAATCAATACAAGCAATGGAATGCGGCCTTTGATGCGGGTTATGCCGTAGCATTGGGTAAGCCAATTATTACACTACATGACGAAGAACTCACTCATGCATTAAAAGAAGTGGATGGCGCAGCACAAGCAGTTTGTACGACACCGGAGCAAGTTGTACAAATATTAGCTTACACATTAAGCGCTTAGCTTTAGAGATAACTAAATGACCATTCGATTTAATATTAAACAATCAATGCATTTTTTTAGCAGATATTTTTTATTAAAATCATTTAATCAATTTTCAAAATTCATAAGTTGCTTATTGCTACTCAATATAGTTTTTATACCCAATACATTTGCAGCTGACACAACAGTTAAGGCGCTTCAAATGCCCGCATGGTTAGAGCGAGATGGTAAACTATCTCCTCTTAAGCCCGGTATTATGCTTCAATCGGGTGACAAGGTTAGCACGGGTAACAATGCCAGACTATTACTTGAAATGGACGAGGGTAGTTTAGTGAAGTTGGGTGAAAATGCTGAGCTGAATTTTGATAAATTAATTTCTGCCGAAGAAGTTCAAGGTTTTTTTGAAGCGGCATTACGTTTGGTTAAAGGTGCATTTCGTTTTACAACAACAACTTTAGGTAAAGCACGCAAACGAGAAGTTAGTGTTAGAATTGGTTCTATTACCGCGGGAATTCGAGGGACCGATATTTGGGGGAGTTCAAAATTAGACACGGATATTTTATGTTTAATTGAAGGAAAAATCACCGCACAACGAGCCGGTGAACCTGAATTTGAAATGAACGATCCGTTGTCATTTTATGTTGTGCCCAAAAATAAACCCGCATTTCCCGTTTCACCGGTACCCGAAGCCAAGTTAGCTAAGTGGGCTAGCGAAACCGAGCTGCTTAACGGCGCAGGTGTGCTTAGTATTGATGGGAAATGGGCGGTTAATTTAATGTCGGTTACAATTGAAGCATCGGTTAAACCTATTATGACAGCCTTAAATGCGGCAGGCTTTGCTGCTGAAATTGAAAATGCCATTGTAAATAATAAAACTTGGTACCGCTTACGTGTAAGTGGTTTTAAAAGCAGAGACGATGCGAGTGCCTTTGCATCGATGATTAAAGGTAGAAATGGAATTACCCAAATCTGGGTTGTTAAGCTTTAATTTATAATTGTAGGGTTAGGGAGGCGAAGTAAAGCTGCTTTTAAAATGCGCCCCTTAAATGCATCACTGAGATGGAATGTCATCTTTTATACGTTCAAAATAAATCTGGCTTTTAATAATGCTGTCAATAATATTAGCTGGAGCATGAGGAGCGGTTAAAATAGATTGTAAATTTCCATTAGGATTAATTAGCATTAATGCCGAGCTATGATCGATTAAATAATCATCATTTTTTATATCACCACTTGCACCTTTTGCTTTTCTGTAAACCGCATTAAGTTGCTGAGTCATTTTTTTAATTTCTGCGGGTTTTCCAGTTAAAGCTAGAATAGCTTTATTGAAATATTCGACATAAGGTTTTAATACTTGCGGAGTGTCGCGTTCAGGATCAATTGATAAGAATACAATTTTAGGTGACTTAAGATTCTGCTCAAGCATAAAACCATCAACCTGATTTAATACTGCCAATGTTGTCGGGCATACATCAGGGCAATGGGAATAACCTACAAATATTAAACTCCAGTGATTTAAGAAATCTGTTTTAGTGATTTTATTTGACTGTTGGTCGAGCAATTCAAAATCATTTAGAATTTTAGCCCTGGGATAAATCGCCCCCTGAATAACAGCAGGCTTGATGCTGGAGGTGTCTTCGTTAGCTCCAAACCAAAAACCTGCAAACAGGGCGGTAACTGCAACTATAATCATTAAAATTGTTGAAAGTTTTTTCATTGTATTTTCATCAGATTAGTTATTGGCATAACTATATCAATTTAAAATGCTATTAGCTAGATGAGCAATTAGAAAGTATATTCGGAAAAATTATATATAAAAGGCTGATTTAGCAGAACGTTAAACTTCTATTTGATGATCATCAAATAAGTTCGCCATTTCAGGGCGTATAGTCGTTATAGAAAAATTACGAAGACTACTCTGACGATGATATTATCCAAGTCGATAGAAAGACCGCTTACTTTACCCGGTGTATTTTCAATGCCCGGTAAAATTATTCCATCAAAAATACACTCTCAAGTGCTAGTGGTTTTTCTAAATCGCTTATTAGCAGAACAATTATCAGAAGGAGATTTGGGTTTTTTAGAGCATAAATACTTATGCATAAATATCAGTGATGCAGGTATAAAATACTACCTTAGTTTAAAAAATCAGAAATTAATATCAGTTGCATCTCAAAATATAGTGGATATTGAAATACAGGCTAACCTATATCATTTTTTACAACTGGCTGCACGTCAGCAGGATTCTGATACATTAGTTTTTCAGCGGCTTCTCATTATGCAAGGTAGTACCGAGTTGGGTCTGGAGCTTAAAAACTTTTTGGATGGTTTAGATTTAGAATCATCTACCGAATTTACAAAAATAGAAAGGCTACTTAAAAAAATACTGCCCTTATATAAACGGATTTTTAGCTAACTTAATAATTTTCAAGTATAACTTAGTCCATCAAAATAACGCAGCCGGTAAAGCAATCTAGGGGATTTTGTATCATCTTCAAAAGCGCTACGATCATGCAAAACATTATTACTGATTAGGCCCCAACCAGATTGTAGGGTTAAGCGATAAATAGCAGAATCATTACTTTTTAATACATTCTCTAATTCTTTAACAGCAGCCAGTGTAATTTCGTCATTTTTCCAGATAACATTTTTTGCTCTGGCAGTATATCGCATGTGTAATTTATTATTGTTGATCGAAAAAACCGGACCTTTTCTATCCGGTCTTATAATGAGATTGTCTTTTGTATTTGCAGGAATCGTCATTGCATCTGAACACATAAAGGCCCGAATATAATCAGGATTTTTTTCACGTAATCGAATGTATGCTATTTCATGATCCATTAGCGCATTTTCACCGCCCTGTTTAGCGGCTCTAACACAGTGCAAATTTAATCCATGAATTTGTTTATTAAGATTATTATAGTAACCGTCTGTGTGCCAATGTATGGCTTTATTCGAATAGGGGATATAGCGCTCGCGTCCGCTGGTATTTGATACTTGTAAAGAGGTGATTCCATCATCATCTGCTCCCATGTTTTTATCCAGTAAATTTAACGAAAATTGCTCAGCTAAACTAGAGGCCAAACGTTTGTCCGGATCTTCTCCAGCTTTACTGATATACACAGCCATATTGGTTTTTTTGCATCGATCAGTGATAGCCTGACGCTCAGAATGAGTTAATGCTAATGGATTACTAATTTCAACAATTAACTGTTCAGATTTTTGAGGGTAATTATTTAATTTTTTATCACGCCACGTTTCATAAGCACTGTGATTATTTAAATCAAAAGGGTTAGCATTATTCATAATTTTAGTGCTATTTAACACACTGATTTTTCCTGATTAAATTCACAATAGTCCATGCCGTTTTCACCATACCAATAACCATTACAACTACCACCTGCAGGCATCAATGCCTGTAAACTATTATATGCTTGTGTAGTAGTACAAAGTTGATTTAAGGTTTGGTGAAAAATATCAATAATTTTATCGGTATGTTTTGAAGGTGGACTAATTCGTAACACATCGACTTTTAACTCTATTAATTGATCTAACTCCGAAATAAAATTACTGGTTTTTGCAGACTGGGTTTGTATGCCATTTAATACAAGAAACTTTTCAGATTCCTGAGTTGACAGTAGTAAGCCATCCGGATCGTCCAGGCAGCGAAATTGGCAATCATCTTTTGGCAAATTATGTGATCGTGCAGTAAAACATCTGGCCGAATAAGCAAGTGGCAATCTGCCATAAACCATAACTTCCGTTTCAACATTAACAGGTTTTTTGTTTTGCATATCCGATAATGTATCTTTAGATAATTCAACGGGTAAAACCCAGCGTTTTAAACCTAAACGATAAAGCATTCGTAAGCTTTGTGGATTATAAATATTAACCGCAGGTCCGGTTACAAAGGGTTTTCCTTTAAGTAATTGAACTGCCGATAAATCATTGGCTTCGACCATAAATTCTAAATTTGAACAGAGTGTTTTTAAAGCGGCTAATTCTGAATTGGCCTCTATCAATGTCATGCTTGAAAGCACAACTTCTTTTCCAGCATTTTGTAATTGGTGTGCAATTTTAAACCAGTCGTCACGGCGCAGTAATTTTCGTTTAGAGCATACGGTTTCACCTAGATAAACTATATCGATTTTACTTTGTGCAATTTTTTCATAAAAATTAAACATACTTTGTCTGTCCCAATAATACTGAACAGGACCTAGAGATAGCTTAGGAATATAGGTAGACATAATTATTGCCATGGTCGATGATAGGCGCCCAAAGTCGTACTTCGACCTTCAGATACAGAGTGTAAAGTTTCTAGCCATTGTCTATCGGGCACATATTCTTTGAGATTTTTATAGCAGTTATCCAATGCTGCACGCCACACTTGTGCAACCTGCCTTACATAAGCAGGGCTGCGCTGCCTGCCTTCAATTTTTATTGCTGCGATGCCCATTGCCTGTAACTCGGGCAATAGTGCAATGGTATTTAAACTGGTTGGTTCCTCAATTGCATAGTAGGTATTACCGCTGACTTCAAAGCGGCCTTTGCATAAAGTAGGGTAAGCAGCCGGTTCGTTCGGTTTATATTTATCGATTAAAATATGATTGAGGCGAGTTTGTAACCCATCGTTGGTGTCTTGCCATTGCACAGCACTTGCAGGAGAGCATGCGCCAAAAGTATTGGGCGACTGGCCGGTAGCATAGGATGATAACAGGCAACGCCCCTCAACCATTACGCATAAGCTTCCAAAGCCGAAAACTTCTAAAGGCACAGGGCTATTTTCTGCAACCTGTGAAACCTGTTTAAGTGAAAGTACGCGGGGTAAAACTACGCGTTGAATACCAAAATTTTCATAAAAAAACCGTATTGATTCGGTATTGGTTGCCGACCCTTGAACAGACAAATGTAAACGTAAATCAGGGTATTGAGATGCAGCGTAATCTAACACGCCTATGTCGGCTGCAATTAAGGCATCAAAATTTAATTTTGCCGCAAGGTCAACCGCCTGTTGCCAGCGATGCCAACCGGCAGCCTGCGGGTAAGTATTAATGGCTAAAAAAACTTTACAGCCACGTTGATGTGCATATTCAATGCCTTGAACGGACCGTGATTCATTAAAATTTAATCCCGCAAAATGTCGTGCATTAGTATCATTTTTAAAACCCATGTAGACAGCATCGGCACCATTATCGACAGCAATTTTTAATGCGGGTAAATTTCCTGCGGGGCAGACCAATTCAATTTTATGTTTGTTGTTTTCTGATGTATTCATATTAATTTATGCACATAGTGGTTTTGTTGTGTTTTCTCTATTATGAAGTTGACGGTTATGAAGTTCTTGGGTGATTTTATTAATCACTATCCATTTTTTTGAGCACCACTCAGGTGCTATCAAAATATCCTGGGATGCAGTGCCGGTTACACGGTGATAAATGACATCGTCAGGTGTCATTTCAATCAAATTTGCCACGTTATTAATGTAATCGTTAAGAGTGATAGGGGTGTATATCTTTTTTGCATAATCTTTTGCTAATCGTGTTCCCTTTACAACATGCAAAGGGTGTAGTTTAAGCCCAGAAACACCCTCGTTTAAAACCCGCGATAATGTGGTTTCAAAATGAGAATCATCTTCTTCGGGTAAACCAATAATTAAATGAGTACACACTTTTATGCCATAAGCATTTGCCATGCGAACAGCTTGCACATATTCTGAAAAGCCGTGACCACGATTTACTTTATTAAGCGTTTTATCAAAAGCAGATTGCAAACCCAACTCTAGCCAAATCTCATAACCTTTTTGTTGATACTCTGCCAATAGTCGGATAACCGATTCAGGCACACAATCCGGTCGAGTTCCAATGGATAAACCGATAATGTTTTTTTCAGCTAAAGCCTGATCATACAATGTTTTTAATTGTTCAATATCTCCATAGGTATTAGTGTAAGCCTGAAAATAGGCCAGATATTTTTTGGCACCTGTACGTTTTTTAATAATTTTTTTTCCCGCTAAAATTTGTTGCTGTATGTTTTTAGGATTTCTCGCATCCGGATTAAATGACGATACATTGCAAAAACTACAACCTCCAATGCCTTTGCTGCCGTCTCGGTTGGGGCAGGTTAAATTGGCATTGAGTGATATTTTATGCACTCTCTCGCCATACTTGAGTTTCATCGATTGGCCAAAGGTATTTACATAATTAGAAAGTATCATGTATTGGTATATAATTATTAATGTGTATGGTGGAATTGAATTAAACACGTAATCGATTTTTTCGACAATGATACAAGTCAATATAAGCATATAGACTTATATTAAATGCAATTAAATTTTAGAATTACTTATGTTTGTTTTGAAAATATAAAACTGACGGTTACAAAAATAGTGATTATTTTATTTATGCTTTTATAGAAAACTGATAGTTAATATGAAGCTATTTGTCTGCAAAGTACATTTACACATTATCTTTTTTAGTGAGTGATAGATTTATTTTATGTCAATATTTGATCCTGTGTAAACTGCTTCTAATCGATTGCAGTAAATAATAAAAAGAAATATTGGAATATTCTAATAATCTAAAAAATATATTTTTATCTTGCCAGAAGCATTATTGAATTGCATCAATTGGGCGCTTCCTATAGCATCAATTAAGTCAAAAAATAAAAAAATTCAGGGCAATTGTTTGAATAATAAATGGTTTTTAAGAGTGGGCATAGCGGCTTGCGTCTTAGCTTTTTTCGTTATCGTATTGGGCGCTTATGTGCGTTTGTCTGATGCGGGGCTAGGGTGCCCAGACTGGCCCGGCTGTTTTGGTCAGCTTACTGCGCCCGATGAGCATCACGAAATACTTCAGGCCGTTAATTTATATCCGCACCTGGAAGTTCATTCAGGTAAAGCCTGGAAAGAAATGATTCATCGTTATTTTGCCAGCATGCTTGGGTTGCTTATCTTAATAATGGCTTTTTTAGCGCTTCGACACCGTAATGATGAAAAGCAGCAGGTCATACTTCCGCTGGCGCTAGTTGCACTAGTCATATTTCAGGGAATGTTAGGAATGTGGACAGTAACCCAATTGGTCCGACCGACGATTGTAACGCTGCATTTACTCATGGGCCTGCTAACCTTAAGCGCATTATTCTGGGCTTCACTTAAGCACCGTCAACTCTGGGTGAGTGAAATTAGTCAGTTAGAATTACAGCGCTATTTTAAACCATTCGCCAAAATAGCTTTAGTTGCATTAACTTTTCAAATATTTTTAGGTGGCTGGACCAGTACAAATTATGTTGCACTTTATTGCCCTGACTTTCCAACCTGTCAAGGGCAGTGGATACCTGATTTAAACTTTAAAGATGCATTTGTATTTTTTAAAGATCCGACAGTAAACTATGAAGGCGGCTCATTAACAACTGAGGCGGGTATTACGGTGCATTTTTTACATCGAGTCGGTGCACTTTTAACGGCACTAATTATTATAACGTTAGCCGTATTAATTCTGTTAAAAATTGAGAATAGGATTTTACGTAAGCTGGCTATTTTATTATTAGTGCTTTTAAGCGTGCAAGTTTCTTTAGGTATAGCAAATGTAGAACTTGTATTGCCTATACCTGTTGCTGTTTCACATAATGCGGGTGCAGCACTTTTATTACTGGCACTAATTCTTATTAATTTTTGTTTTGGTTTTACTAAAACCATTTCCTCCCCAAATGATATAAACAAGGGCACAACATGACTGAAGCAACTATAGATACAAGTAGTTTGAACTGGCGCAATTATTATAATTTATGTAAACCCAAAGTCGTTTACCTTATTGTGTTTACAGCTATTGTGGGAATGTTACTTTCCATACCTGGCGCACTTCCTTTAGATACGTTCATTGCTGCCTGTCTTGGTATCGGACTCGCGTCTGCTTCAGGGGCTGCGTTAAATCATTGGGTAGACCAGCGAATTGACGTGTTAATGGAGCGAACCAGCAAGCGACCATTACCGCAAGGAGAGCTATCTTCCCAGCAAGCACTTATTTTTGCGTTATCACTTGCGGTTATCGCTATGCTTATTTTATTGGTCTGGACCAACATTTTAACTGCGCTTTTAACCCTGACATCGTTAGTCGGATACGCAGTAATTTATACCATGTTTTTAAAACGTTCTACGCCTCACAATATTGTATTAGGTGGCGCAGCGGGCGCAGCGCCTCCATTACTGGGCTGGGCAGCGATGACCGGTGAAGTTAACCATGAAGCCCTGTTATTATTTTTGATTATTTTTATCTGGACGCCACCGCATTTTTGGGCTCTGGCTATTAAGCGTAAAGATGAGTACGCAAGAGCAGGCTTGCCAATGTTGCCGGTAACTCATGGTGTGCCTTTTACCAAGCAGCATATTCTGCTTTATACACTGATGTTGTTATCTGTAACCCTCATACCATTTGTTGTGCAAATGACGGGGATAATTTATTTTGTCGGCGCTTTGGCATTGGGCATTGGTTTTATTTATCATGCGGTGAGACTGTATAGAACGGGTGACAGTGATAAATACGCTATGAAGACCTTTGGTTATTCGATATTTTATTTAAGTGCATTGTTCGCTTTTTTACTGCTCGATCATTATGCGCGCATTATTTTTAAAGCACTTATCTAAAAATGTTTTTGTTTAAATAAATACTTTGTTGATTAAATAAACAGCCTTAAAAACAATGCAATATTGCAGGTGTAACTGAAAAGGATACTCCATATTCAGCTTGTTAATGATAACTAAAAGATACATGGTCCCGATTTAAAAGCATGTCGGGATGAGATTTTGTTATTTAAAATGCAGTGGAGCCGGAAGTACTTTCGGAAAAATATTTTTGTCATAAAAAAACCTCTAAAGCCTGATGGCTAAGAGGTTGCTTTCTATTCTTTATAATACACTAGTTTAATTCTTAGGCTTAAATATGCGCTACCTTTTTGCGCAAATTATGTATAGATCAAATCGCTATGTTGATATAGCTGAAATAAAGAAAATAGCCGCACCCAGAAAAACAACCATCATAATAAGTCCGCTTGTCACTACCCAGGTTGAATATACAAAGCCTTTTTCTTTGGGAATATGCATAAAAATGGGTATACCGGTATAAAGTAGATAAACCGCAGCGGCAATCGCCAACATGCCTGCAATGACATTAATATAGAGCACGGGGTATAACGCAACAAACCCTAAAGCAAATAAAGGCAATGAAGTAAACACAGCCAACTCGGTGCAGTGCAGGGGGTCAGGTTCTATCTCAAATGTTTTTGCAAACCAGCATATTGCATAGCCAAAACTATACACACCGATATTTAAAGCCATATAAGCTAGCAGGGCAACGACAACTGCCTGGTTCTGTTCCATTATAAAGGGCGTACCTATACCTAAATCCCAACCAATATAAACAGATGCCACATATACACTAATGGTTGGTATAAGTGCCAGAAAGGCGACATGTAATATTATATCGGTGATTTTAGCGGGATCACGATCTGCATCTTCAAGGCTTTTCGTAGGCTCGTAAAATATGTGAGAAAAGTGTTTTAGTAACATTATTTTACTCCGTTAGCTATAAGTGCCAGCTATTTAGATAGCATTTATATGAGGGGTTATCTGTAATTCAGTTCAAATAATATAATCTTAGAATTTTAACAATATATTGATTATATATAAATTTCAATTCCTAAATTACAAAATGCAGGTTTATACGTAATTTTTATAAAATTAGCTACTACTTATGCAGTCATATCAGAAATTTTTAAAAAATTAAAACTAGAATAGTAAATTAAATTATGCTCATATTTTCAATATATAAGTTATTTTTGCGCTTTAGAAATAACACAGGGTTATTCATGCAATCATTAAAAAATGCTAACAAATGCTTAAATACATAATATTTAAAGATATTTATTAGTTTTAATTGCAGTGATTATATTCATAGGGTACGATTCACATATTCGAAGGCATAATAAAAAAATATTGATATGAGATAAGTCAATTTTTAAGTTTTATGAATTATAGTTGTATCAATAAATCATCGATTAGGCTTGATTTTTATTCGATTCTTGCTTTTGTAGGTAGTTACATAAATACCGTAAACTTACACCTAAAATAAAATATTTAATAAAAAATAGGGTAAGTTTTAACCATTTATTTTAAAAATGTAAATAAGGGGATGGATTTAAAGCATGCTTAAACCTAAAGCTGTACTGGCTGCACTTGTAAGCCTTTTGTTATTCATATTCGCTGGTACTGCCTTCGCAGATTACCAACTCAACCTACCACAGCCCGCGGCTCCACTTCCGCAGCAAATATATGATCTGCATATGCTGACCACCCAAATTGCAACTATTATTATGATTGTGATTATTGCGGTTGTTGTTTTTGCTATTTTCAAATTCCGAAAATCAAAAAATTATGATGCAGACCAGAACTTCCATGAAAGTGCATTTGGTACCTGGTCCTGGATTTTGGTGCCGATTATTGTACTGGCCATCGATCTGACTATTGCTGGTTCCGCCAGTGATGCGCTGCACCAGATTGAAGATTACTCAAAGAAATCAGATGTCACCATCAAGGTTATTGGCTCCCAGTGGAAATGGACCTATGAGTATATGGATGACGATATTCGTGTCGTCAGTAATATGCTTTCAGAGGAAGAGGCTGGTGACGATTACCTGCGTGCCGTTGATAATCCATTGGTTTTGCCTGTTAATAAACGCATTCGTTTGCTGCATACCGCGACGGATGTAATTCATGCATGGTGGGTTCCTGAAATCGCCTATAAGAAAGATGCGATCCCTGGTTACATTAATGAAACCTGGACTAATATCACTAAAGAAGGTACTTATCGCGGTCAGTGTGCAGAAATCTGCGGAACAGGTCATGCGTATATGCCGATTGTTGTTGAAGCCGTGAGTCAGGAAAAATATGAAGCCTGGAAAGCCGAGAAAAAACTGGCTATGGCAAATGCACTGGCTGAAGCTTCGGCAGATAAAACCTGGACTAAAGATGAGCTGATGAGCAAAGGTGAAGTAATTTACAACACTAACTGTGCGGCTTGTCATCAAGTTGCAGGCGAAGGTGTACCCGGTGTATTCCCCGCACTGGCCGGAAGCAAAATAGCCATAGGCGATAAGGCAGGTCATATAGATATTGTGTTAAATGGTACAGCGGGCACCGCAATGTCAGCCTGGGGTACACAATTGAACGATTTAGAAATGGCCGCTGTTATTACTTATGAACGTAATGCCTGGGGTAATAATACAAATGATACGGTCCAACCTGCTGATATTAAATCAGCCCGTAAATAACTGGAGAACTTAAGTAATGAATGCAGTAATTCACGAAGAACATCATCACGAAGGGCCTCCAACAGGTTATAAGCGCTGGTTGTACAGCACAAACCATAAAGACATAGGTACCATGTATCTGATCTTTGCACTGGTTATGTTGTTTCTGGGAGGAGGCATGGCCATGCTTATCCGCGCAGAGCTTTATATGCCTGGCCTGCAAATCATTAACCCGGATTTGTATAATAACCTGGTAACAGACCATGCGCTTATTATGGTGTTTGGTCTGGTTATGCCTGCCGCTGCTGGCATGGCAAACTGGATGATTCCAATGATGATTGGTGCGCCGGATATGGCGTTGCCACGAATGAACAATATGAGCTTCTGGTTATTACCCGCGGCTGCAATATTGTTGGTGTTATCTCTGGTTGTTCAGTTTATTCCTGGTACGGGTGTGCCGGTTAACACGGGCTGGACCTTGTATCCTCCGCTATCTGTTCAGGTGGGTCTGGGTATGGACTTATTAATATTCTCGGTTCATTTACTGGGTATTTCATCCATTATGGCCTCTATTAATATTGTTACCACCATTCTTAATATGCGCGCTCCCGGCATGCCTATGATGAAAATGCCATTGTTTGTATGGTCATGGTTCTTCACGGGTCTGTTATTAATTATCATTATGCCGGTACTTGCAGGCGGTGTGACTATGTTGTTGTTTGACCGTCATTTTGGCACCAGTTTTTTTGATGCAGCGGGTGGTGGTGACCCTGTATTATTTCAGCATTTATTCTGGTTCTTTGGTCATCCGGAAGTGTATGTTTTATTGCTGCCATCTATTGGTGTACTAGGGCTGGTTATTCCTACCTTTGCGCGTAAACCTTTATTTGGCTATAAACCACTGGTTTACTTCATGGGCTTTCTGTTTGCCTTAGGCCTGGTTGTATGGGCGCACCACCAATATACTATCGGCATGTCGTTGGGTGTTACTATGTATTTTATGATCGGTACAATACTCATATCAATACCAGTGGGTCTGATGATATTCAACTTTATCTTCACCATGTGGCGTGGATCAATGACGTTTGAAACGCCGATGTTATTTGCTATTGCTATTATCCTGATGTTTTCATTCGCTGGTGTTACTGGCGTAATGCTGGCGGTGGTACCGGCCGATTTGCAATACCATGACAGTTATTTCGTTGTCGCACATTTCCATTACGCTCTGATACCCGGTGCTGTATTTGGTTTATATGCAGGCGTGTTCTATTGGTTGCCCAAATGGACAGGGCACATGTATGACGAAAAACTGGGTAAGATTTTCTTCTGGTGGACGACCCTGTCATTTAACCTGACATTCTTCCCGCAGCATTTCTCTGGCCTTGCCGGAATGCCACGGAGAATCATAGATTACAATATTCAGTATATTGAATTTAATCAAATCTCCAGTATTGGTGCCTTTGCCTTTGGTTTATCTCACTTGCTATTCCTTTACATTATTATTAAAACCGTTAAAGGCGGAGAAAAAGCACCCGATAAACCATGGGAAGGCTCACAAATTGGTACGCCGGGTCTAGAATGGACATTACCATCACCACCTCCATTCCATAGTTTTTCGACTCCACCCGAAATAAAATAATATTATTGCTTAGCCGAAGGAACTGATTCAAAACCATTTCCTTCGGCATAACAAATCAACACCAGGTAATATTGATGAACGAACAGAATGAAATTCAACAAAAAGATGTAGGCAAAAGAAATATCTTATTAGCTGTTATATTTGGAATCATTGCATTTTCAGTTGCACTAATGCCATTTTTCTATCTGACGAATGCGGTTGTAAACGGGTGAGTTCAGAATCACAACATTCTAATGCACAAGATAATGCGAAAACGGTTAAGTGGATGCTTTTGATCGTTGTCGGAATGTTTGGCTTTGGTTTTGCAATGGTCCCCCTTTATGACATATTGTGTTCCGTTACCGGTTTAAATGGTAGCACCACAGGGCGCATACAGGAAACAGATCTGCTGACTTCAATGGTAGATAAAAATAGAACCATAACCGTTCAGTTTGATTCTACTAAAAATGCAGACCTTCCATGGGAGTTTTATCCTATGGTTAATACAGTGCAGGTACATCCGGGCGAGATAAAAGAAGTCATTTATTTTGTAAAAAATAATTCTGACACAGCCATCATTGCTCAAGCTATTCCGGGTATTACACCCTGGCAGGCAACTGCGTACTTCAACAAAACGGAATGTTTTTGTTTTACCCAGCAAACGCTACAACCCGGTGAAAGCAAAGAAATGCCATTAATATTTATTGTCGACACACAGTTACCGAAAGATTTAAATACTATCACGCTGTCTTATACTTTTATGGATACAGACAGAACAAATTTAAAAAATGTAAAAAAAATTCCACAGTTACAGGGCTCCCTGTAAGTGGAAACCTTATAAAACTATTTAAAAAATTAAGGGGAAGAAATGAGTACTGCTGAACAGAGTTACTTTATACCGGAACCCAGTCGCTGGCCTATCATTGCAGTTATTGGATTATTTTTAACTGTATTAGGGATTTCACTTTGGGTAAATGGTATCAATATTGGTCCGCTAAGTATTGCAATCGGAATGGCAATAACAGTCTATTTATTTTTTGGCTGGTTTGGCGATGTTATCGATGAAAGCCTGTCAAATAAATACAATGCGGGAGTAGATCGCTCATTCAGACAGGGCATGTTCTGGTTTATTACTTCAGAAGTGTTTTTCTTTATAACATTTTTTGCCTGCCTGTATTATTTCAGAAATATATCTTTACCGAGCCTTGGTGGTGAAGGTCACTTAGCAACCTCAAACATACTCTGGGATGGATTTAAATACAGCTGGCCTGTAGTGAGTCTACCTGATATTACCGGTGGGATAAAAGGTAACTACACACAGATAATTGAACCTATGGGTGCCGGTGGCATACCTGCCTATAACACGATTATTCTTCTTACAAGTGGTGTTACATTAACATGGGCTCACTGGGGTCTTAAAAAGAAAAATAAATCACAACTTATGCTGGGAATGATCGCTACTATCATACTCGGTGTAATCTTCTTTGCACTACAGGCATACGAATATTATTATGCATACAGTGAATTAGGTTTAACTCTAAATTCAGGTATCTATGGCTCATCATTTTACATGCTAACCGGATTTCATGGATTTCACGTAACATTAGGGACAATTATGTTAATTGTGATTGCGGTTCGTTGTGCTAAAGATCACTTCACCTATGAAAATCACTTCGCTTTTGAAGGGGTGGCCTGGTACTGGCACTTTGTAGACGTTGTCTGGTTAGGTCTCTACGTATTTGTTTACTGGTTATAAGCTACCAGCCAATATCTGTAGCTATTTTTCTGTTAAAAATTCTACAAATTAAGGCTGATTTTTAAAGCAAAAAAAGCACTCATTAAATGGGTGCTTTTTTATTTTCGTGAATTAATAAACGATTAATTATAAACACAAGTACAAAGCTGTTTATCATAGAGGCACAAGATTGTATATGCCACACCTTTAGTGCAAGTAATCTGTAAACGTTTTTCTTTGTATCAAGTGATTTTATTACATCACGTTATTTAATCTAACCATTAATTCCATGAGGTTTGATTTCATCA
>Ga0316207_10002041_pt1 | contig 22038 bp, 21 predicted proteins | sample 6weekpyrite_MG_FD_204943 | JGI IMG/M metagenome (GOLD analysis project Ga0316207, IMG submission 204943) | Microbial mat bacterial communities from mineral coupon in-situ incubated in ocean water Damariscotta River, Maine, United States -... | ecosystem: Environmental > Aquatic > Marine >...
CTTGAGCATTTCCAGTGATGTTGGTTCTGGGTGTAATTAAAACCGTTGTATTGTCTTCTGTAGCAACGATATCTATGGACGAAAATGAAGCGGGTGTTGTTGATGCGTTGTTCCAAAAGGTTTGAAAAGGGGTGTAGAAGTTTTCACCTAAAGCTTTTGAACCTTTTAAGGTGAACATTTCTTTGTTAGAACCATTGTTGAGTTCGTAATAAGCGCTAATATTTTGATCACTTAGCACTTTAATACCATTGTCTGATACGACATTTGCAGCAGGACTTTCAATATTCGCTAGAAAAGGAGTTAGATTAATGCTACCTGTTTGATTCGCTCCAATTGTAAGTGTAATAGGAACAAAACCACCATTCGCCGGCAATGAAACAGTAATATTATTGACAGCATTGTTGTATGTTAAAAACCGTAAGAAAATTGGACTTTCTCCAGTAGAAGTGGAAACTTCAGGGGCAGCGAACCAAAACGTTGTGTCAATTTGAGCGTTGAGTTGCAACTGAAAAAGAAGACATAAAGTAAGTAGTATTTTCTTTATCATAAGAAGGTAGAAGAAGTTAAAAATTTCACAAGCAGTCCGATTAAAACAAACAAATTCTCGACGAAGATATGCAAAATACCCTTAAACACAAAAAAGAATTTGAATACATGACTGAATTAGCTTGCAAAATGATTGTATCGTCTCTACCAAAAATAATTCATGCTGTTTTAATGATTATAGTATGATTTCTATTGCACTCATAAAGAATTCTTACTTTTGCAAAAAAAAAATTCTATGTTAAAATCAATGACGGGCTTCGGCAAAGCCACAGGGACTTATTTATCAAAAAAGATATCAGTCGAGATTAGATCCTTGAATAGCAAGTCCTTGGATCTAAACATGAGAGTCCCATCCTTATATAAAGAGCTGGATTTGGAAGTCAGAAAAGTACTTTCTTCAAAATTAGGAAGAGGGAAGGTCGATTTTTCTTTAAGTTTTGACACAATTGAAGATAATGGCCATGCGCTAATTAACAAGAACAAAGCAAAAGCTTATTATGATGAACTAATAGAGTTGAATTCTTTTTTAGGAGGAAATACAGAAAATTATCTTTCATTGGTGCTAAAAATGCCAGAAATTTATTCTTCTGAAAAAGAAGAATTGAGTGAGGAAGAAAAAACAATGATCGTAACTCTAGCGAAAGAAGCGGTTGATAATCTGAACGATTTTAGAAGTAAAGAGGGCAGTGATTTGAAGCGTGAATTTGAGGAACGTATTCATGAAATTCGCACTCTGCTTAACGAGATTCCAAAATATGAGCAAGAAAGAATAGAAATCGTAAGAGAGCGAATGAAAAAGGGTCTGGAGGAGATCCAATCAGGAACTTATGACGATAATCGCCTAGAACAAGAAATGATATTCTACATCGAAAAACTGGACGTTGCTGAAGAAAAAATGAGATTGGTGAACCATTTAACCTATTTTGAGGAAACAATGGTTTTGGAACAATCTGGCAAGAAGTTGGGCTTTATCGGACAAGAAATTGGACGTGAGATAAACACACTTGGAAGCAAAAGTAACCATGCAGAAATGCAGAAACTGGTGATAGGAATGAAAGACAGCTTAGAGAAAATAAAGGAGCAAATTCTGAACACTTTATAAAGTTTTCCGTAAACATTAAAAATGAAGGTTAATAACAAAGGCAAGTGTATTATTTTTTCAGCACCATCAGGAGCTGGAAAAACAACAATTGTTCATTATTTGTTAGAACAAAATATAGGCCTTGAATTCTCTGTTTCTGCCTGCAGTAGAGATCCACGACCCAACGAAATTGACACACAAGATTATTATTTTATTGGAGTAGATAATTTTAAGAAAAAAATAGAAGATGATGAATTTGTAGAGTGGGAAGAAGTTTACACCAATAATTTTTATGGTACTCTTAAGTCTGAAATGGATAGGATTTGGAGCGAGGGCAAAACAGTTATCTTTGATGTTGATGTTATTGGAGGATTGAATCTTAAAAAGCAATTTCAAGATGATGCTTTTGCTGTATTTGTGCAACCACCCTCTTATGAAGAATTGGAAAAACGATTGCGAGGACGTAGCACAGAGTCGGAAGAGAGAATTAACCAAAGAATGGAAAAAGCGCAGAAAGAAATGACTTTTTCTTCTGAATTTGATGTTGTTTTAATCAATGATGACCTAGGGGAAGCATGCGATAAGGCAAATAGTCTAGTTAAAAGTTTTTTAACAAAGGCATGAAAGTAGGATTGTATTTTGGCTCTTTCAATCCTATACATATAGGACACCTAATCATTGCTAATTACATGGCAGAATATACAGATTTTGATCAAGTTTGGTTGGTGGTTTCTCCACAAAATCCTCACAAAAAGAAAGTGTCATTACTAGAAGATTATCATCGTTTGACATTGGTAAATATTGCCGTTGAGTCCAATGATAAATTGCACGCTTGTGATATTGAATTTAAGTTGCCCCAACCTAGTTACACCATAACAACACTTGTCTATTTAAAAGAAAAGTATCCGCAACATGACTTTTCTTTACTAATGGGCGAAGATAACTTACGCAGTTTTCATAAATGGTTCAATTATGAAGAAATAATAGACAATCATCAATTGTTTATTTATCCGAGAGTCTATACCGAACAAGAAATTCCAAAGAAAGAAGAAGCACTCGTTTCTGTGAAAAATCATAAGAACGTTATTTTCTGTAAAGACGTGCCGATTATGAAAATTTCATCGAGCTTTATTCGTCATGCAATTAAAAACAAAAAAGATGTGCGTTATTTGCTATCCTCACCTGTTTTTAAATATGTGGATGAGATGAATTTTTATAAGAAATAGCTCTAAATGCTCATCTCGGGAACATTCTCAGGAACCACCAATTTTCCTTCAGTTGCTGCAATAATATCATCAACGGAAACACCTGGGGCTCTTTCAACCAAGTGAAATTTTCCATCTTTAACATCCATTACAGCAAGGTTAGTCACTACTTTTTTAACACAACCGACACCGGTTAGAGGTAAAGAGCAAGTTTTTAATAATTTTGATTGCCCAGCACGGTTTGCATGCATCATTGCAACAATAATATTATCTGCTGAGGCAACTAAATCCATAGCGCCACCCATTCCTTTAACCATTTTACCGGGAATTTTCCAATTGGCAATGTCTCCATTCTGAGAAACTTCCATTGCTCCTAAAACAGTAAGTTGCACATGTTGTCCTCTAATCATGGCAAAAGAGGTTGCAGAATCAAAATACACAGCCCCCTTCAAGGCTGTAATGGTTTGTTTTCCAGCATTGATTAGATCTGCATCTTCATCTCCTTCAAAAGGAAAGGGTCCCATTCCTAAAATGCCGTTTTCGGATTGAAATTCTACTTCGATTCCTTGAGGAATGTAATTCGCAACCAAAGTTGGAATGCCAATTCCAAGGTTAACATACCAGCCGTCTCTTAATTCTTGTGCAATGCGTTTTGCAATACCCGTTTTATCTAAACTCATATTGATTATTTTTGTCGTACGGTTCTCTGTTCAATTCTTTTTTCAAACTTTTCTCCTTTAAAAATCCGCTGAACGAAAATACCTGGGGTATGAATTTCGTTCGGGTCTAACTCGCCTGCAGGAACCAACTCTTCGACTTCTGCTATGGTTATTTTACCAGCCATCGCCATCATTGGATTAAAATTTCTCGCTGTTGCTTTGTAGATCAGATTGCCTTCTGTATCACCCTTCCAAGCTTTCACAATGGCGAAATCTGCTGTCAATGCCATTTCGAGAATGTGCGGTTTTCCATTGAACTCTCGTATTTCTTTGCCTTCTGCAACTTCTGTCCCGAAACCAGCAGGAGTAAAAAAAGCTGGAATTCCTGCTCCACCCGCACGGCACCTTTCAGCCAAAGAACCTTGTGGAATCAAATCAACTTCCAATTCTCCTGAAAGCATTTGGCGTTCAAATTCATCATTTTCTCCAACATAAGAAGAAACCATTTTTTTGATTTGCTTTTCTTGAAGAAGTAAACCAAGTCCAAAATCATCAACGCCAGCATTGTTCGAGATGCATGTTAATCCATTGACCCCCAATTTTACCATTTGTTCGATAGAGTTCTCAGGAATTCCACACAAACCAAAGCCGCCAAGCATGATTGTCATATTATCCTGTAAACCATCGAGTGCTTCTTCAACGTTCTTTACAACTTTGTTCATTATTAAAAGTTTATTGGGTTGTTATTAGAATTGTTTTCGTCTCCATCGCATTCATAAATGGAAGGATCGAAGCCCATCGGAGCTTCAAAGTCTTCTGTTGATATTTTTATTTTTTTGTCATTATATACTTTTTGCATGTAGTATCCATAAATAGGAAGTGCCATTCTAGCTCCTTGTCCCCATTCCATGGACCTAAAACGAACGGCTCTGTCTTCTGCACCGACCCAAACACCGGTTACAAGGTCTGGCGTTAAACCCATAAACCAGCCATCCGAGTTATTTTGAGTAGTTCCTGTTTTTCCAGCCATTGGTTGTGTAATGCCACCCCATTTTCTCCATGTACCTCTCAGAGAAGCACCTGTTCCATATTGAACTACACCTTTCATTATTTGCAAGGTTCTATAGGCATCGTTTGGATTAAAAACTTCCTTAGAATGAAGGTCTGCGCTATAAATTACATTTCCGTTTCTATCTTCAATTCGAAGAATAGTTGTAGGCCTGTTGTAAATACCCTGGTTTACGAACATAGCTTGTGCTGCCACCATTTGGTAAACGGATAAATCCATAATTCCCAAACACATAGATGGAACTTCATCTTCAGGTCGGAGATTAATTTCCATTCCTTTTAAGATTTTGGAAATATTTTTAGGGCCTGAAAGACCGCCCATTTTAGACATCACAGCAACCGTTATCAAGTTGTCTGAAGTTGCGAGTCCGTACTCAACTGTTTTTGGAGTTAAAGGTTTCTTTCCTTTTGGACACCAAGTTTTTCCAACTTGTCCAGGCTCTCCTGGCGTGTCAACACAGAAATAAGAATCCGGACCAAAAGTAGTGCAAGGTTTTGCCACTCCCATGGAAAGCGCTGTTCCATATACAAACGGTTTAATGGTTGAACCGACTTGTCGTTTACCTTGCTTTACATGATCAAATGCAAAATGATTAAAATCAATTCCGCCCACCCATGCTTTTACAAATCCTGTAGAAGGTTCGATAGACATCATTCCTGCTCGGAGAATACTTTTGTAGTAGCGAATAGAATCATTAGGAGAAAGAATAGTATCAATTTCACCACCCCAAGAAAAAACTTGCATAGCAAGCGGTTCATCAAAACTTTCCAGAATTACTTTCTCTGAATATCCCAGTGCTTTCATAGAGCGATATCTGTCCGAATTTTTTCTTCCAGAATTCATTAGCGATTCAGCTGTTTTTTTAGAAATTTGATTCGTAAACGGAAAGCGTTTCAACTTTCGATTGTTTTTGTCAAATTGAGGTTGTAAATCTTCCTTTAAATGCCTTTTTAATGCATATTCAGCATGCTGTTGCATATCTACATTGATGGTGGTATAAATTTTTAAGCCGTCTTTGTAAACATTATACGCTGTTCCATCCTCTTTTTTGTAGATCAGATTTCCATCTTCATCTTTAGATTTAAATAGTGCTTTAAGATCTGATCTAAGTGATTCTCGAAAGTAAGGAGCAAGACCTTCTTTGTGGTCAACAACTTGATAGTCGATAACAATAGGTTTAATTTTAAGAGAGTCGTACTCTTTCTGAGACATTTTATTTTGAAGAGCTTTGTTGTTGTTTAGTGTGCTTCTTTTCCACTGAAAAAGAACTTGATTTCTTCTCTCAATAGCACGAGTACTATCCTTCGCTCTTTCCTCTATCATTTGTTGAGAGCTTACATTTTCCCGTTCGATGCCTTTTCTTCTAGCCACAACGTTTCTGTAATTTTTGATTTGAGCGTGATAGGGATTATATAAATCTGGGTTTTTACACATACCAATAAGCGTTGCAGCTTCTTGCCTATTAAGGTCTATAGGTTTTTTGTTAAAATAAACATTTGCCGCATTTTCTATACCAACAGCGTTGTATAAAAAATCAAATTGATTGAGGTACATCGTCATGATTTCCTCTTTTGTGTAGCGTTCTTCTAAACGCACTGCAATGATGTTCTCTTTTACCTTTTCATTTAGTCGTTTGACATTACCGCTACGTTCATTTAGAATAGGTTTGCCTTGTGCTTTTAATTCTGCTATTCTTTTTCTTTCTTCTAAGGTAAAAATCAACTTAGCCAATTGTTGCGTTATAGTTGATGCTCCTCCACCTTCACCCATTCGTGCAATAGCTCTTCCGACACCACGGAAGTCAATTCCTGAATGTTCTAAAAAACGCTCATCTTCGGTAGCAATTAATGCATCAAACACGAAAGGAGAAATGTCTTTATAGGCAATGTTTGTTCTGTTAACACTCCAATACCTGCCCAGTTCTGTTTTGGCGTCATCGGCAAAAACAATTGAAGCTAACAGTTCTGGAGGATTTTCTAGAGTTTCTACAGAAGGAAGTTCGTCGTCTGATTGGCTGTACACCAAAAACAAAACAACAAGAAAAGGAGACAATGCCCCAAGCCACAAAAGAACAGTAAGAAAACGAGACGTTTTTTTGGTAAATTCTTTTTTAGGAGTTTTTTCTTTTTCTGACATCATTCAATATTGTATGGTAAATGTAAAAAATTTATCTGATACTCACTGAAGAACTACAAGCCATCCAATTGTACATAGTTGATTAATTCAACACATCATTCCTTTGACTGTCTAATTTTAATAAAATAAACAACATCATGGAAAATGACATCATGGAAGAACCTCCATAGCTAAAAAAGGGAAGAGGTATGCCAATAACTGGCGCAAACTCAATGTTCATACCAATGTTGATCGCAAAATGGTAAAAGAGAATCATCGCAACGGAGTATGCGTAAACGCGATTAAAGGTTGATTTTTGTCGTTCTGCAATCAGCACAATTCTTAAAATCATAAATAAATATAAAAAAACGAGAATTAGACTGCCAGCGAATCCCCATTCTTCTGCAAATGGACAAAAAATGAAATCTGTCTCACTTTCAGGAACATGATTGGTTTGAACACTCGAAACAGTTGCGTTTCGATATCCTTTGCCAAGTAAGCCGCCTGAACCTACCGCGGCCATCGCTCGATTTCTGTTGTAGTCATCTCCATTTGGGTCTTCTCTTAAGCCAAGAACTAGCTCAATCCTTTCTTTTTGATGTCCCGCTAATTTTTGAAAACCATAATCAACTGCTTTCGTTAATGAAACGGAAAGTACAAACCCAATAATGGCAATTGTTGCCGCTCTTTTCCTGTCTCTTCGAGAAAAAACCAATCGCATAAAAAAGTAACCAATTATTGAGAGTACAGTAAGAAAGAAAAACACTCCCCAATAACCACTTAATTCTAAGTCTAAAAAATCAAGATTAATTGTTGTGTTGCTTAACAACAAGGTGGTAACACTTAAAAAAATGACAACAAAAAGAATGGGAATAAAGTGAGTTCCTACCCATGTCTTTTTAAAATGAATACCTTTTATTGGGATAGCATTCAGAATGGGGAGAATAATAGGGTCATAAGAAACACCTTCTCTATATAACACAAACAAAAAGGAAGTAAAGACAACAAATGTTCCGGCATCTGGTTGTAGCAAAATTAGGACCATGGGTACCAGTATTATAGCATTCGCTAACAGTACCGTATTGCGACTTTGTTGCTTTATATTTGCTGTACTCAGGTACCTTGCGAGGATAATAGCCGTACCAATTTTCGAGAATTCAGCGGGTTGAATACCCATAGAACCAATACCTAGCCAAGCTCTTGCTCCATTAACCGGAGGCATAAACAAAACAATAATCAAAAGACTCAGTGTAAAACCGTATATTGGAAGAGAAAATTTTCGGTAAATATCGGAGTCAATAAGAAAGACCAGTAAGCCTAAAAAAAGAGAAATTCCAATCCACATGATTTGTTTTCCATACTTTTCGGATAAATCAAAGATGCTCGGATGCTCGGGATTATAGGCAACTGAATAAACCGTCCCAATACCCAAAAGAAGGAGAAGAAGATACCCTATAAAAAGAGGCCAATCAAAAGTTCCGATTACAGATTGATTCTTTCTCATCGTTCTTTTTTTAGTAAAACGGCATCTAAAATTCTCTTTTCCTTAGCAGAAGGTTTTACTTTTCCGTAGATATATTGTTCTATCATAAGACTTGCAATTGGAGCAGCCCAAGTACCGCCACCACCGCCAGCATTTTCTACAAATACTGAAATGGCAATTTTTGGCTTATCCATTGGGGCAAAAGCAATGAAAGCAGAATGATTTTTCAATTTTAGAGAACCCCTGTAATTTTCTATCGTTCCTGTTTTTCCACAAACTGTGACACCTTCTACTTTTGCACGTCTTGCCGTACCCCCAGGTTCATATACCACACGACGCATTCCTTCAACTACAGGAATAAAGTAGCGTTTATCGACCATCGTTTTGTGCTTGATTGTGTATTCGTCTTTTGGTCCATCTTTTCCAAACCCCTTAACAAAATGAGGGGTAATATACCAACCTCTATTTGCCATTATTGCTGCGACATTTGCCAAATGTAAAGGAGTCAATTGCACCTCTCCTTGGCCTATAGAAATAGAACGAATGGTAGAAAACTTCCAGCCTAAATGTCCGTACCATTTATCATAATACTTAGGATCTGGAATATTTCCAGCAGTTAACCCAGTGATGTCTGTCCCCAGACGGTGTCCCAAACCAAAGCTGTGCATATATTTTGCCCATCTTCCAAGTCCGTATTCTGCATCCTCTTCGCTTTTTTTCTTCTTCCCTTGTTGAATGATTCTGCGCGTAACAGCATAAAAATAAGGGTTGCAAGACATTTTCACTGCATCTGTAACATTGGTTGCTGAAGGATGATTGTGACAACCAACAATGCTTTTGTTGCAAGGGAATCCAGACTCCTTGGTAATTACTTCCTCTTGCATACCAATTAATGATTGTAGAAGTTTGAAGGTAGAGCCGGGCATATATGCAGAAGCCAGAGGCCTAGGGAATAGAGGTTTATCTGGGTCTGCCAATAGTTTGGGGTAATTTTCGCGAATTTTACGATTTCCAACCAATAAATTAGGGTCATAATTGGGAGAGGACACCAGGGCTAATATTTCTCCCGTACCTGGTTCAATGGCAACAATACAACCTCTCTTGTTCTTTAATAATTTTTCACCATAGGCTTGAAGGTTGATGTCTATACCCAATTTTATTGGAGCTGCTTGCACCGCTGTAGTATCATATTTTCCATCTTCCCAAGACCCAACAGTGTTGTTTAAAGCAGATGTAACAATATATTTTATACCTTTTTCACCCCGGAATTCTTTTTCATAGAATCGTTCTATTCCAGATCGTCCAATTCTACTTCCTGGTTTATAAAATTGATCGTTATCAATTTCATTTTGATTCACTTCAGAAAGATAACCTAGAATATTTGCTCCATTTGCATAAGGATAATCCCTCATACTTGTGACTTCTTTGTAAAAACCTTGAAAACTTTCCAAATGAGAGGCAATTTTCACCATTTCTTCTGCGGTTAGTTCTTTTAAAAAGGGATATGCTCGTATTTTTTGATAATTGGCGGTTGTTTTGCCAGAATGTTTGTTGTAATAAGTTCCTTCTCCTTTTCTAACATCAAAGAAACGTTGTCTTATTTCTTCAACAGTCCAGCCAATGAGTTTTGCAAACGCTACAGTGTCAAGGTCAACAATGTTTTCTTCAACCATCATCAAGTTGTAGTATGTCTTGTTGGCAACTATTTTTTCCCCATTCCGATCAAACACAACTGCTCTTGGAGGAGTAATTTCTCTCCTTTTTTCTGCAATTTGTTGGGCTCGAATTTTCCATGAATCGTCAACAACTTGCATGTAAAACAATTTGAACGCATAGACAACACCTATAAGAACAAAGATGACAATGAAGACGTATTTTCTGGAATCAAAATTCATTTACTAATCTGCTTTTTCACAAAAAGATATTGCAATAAGATACAAATAGCAAATGAAATAGGAGCACTTAACATGGTTTTTTGAAGAATAAATCCAAAATCATTGAATTTAAACATTTCTAAAAAGAAAAACCATAAGTGATGAATAAATAGTAACACACCAAACGATTTCGCAAACCAAATCAAGCCCATATTAAAAACATTAGTTTCTACAAGTGCATCGTAGCCGTCCCTGTTGTCGAAAAGTTTAAAAATACTGGGGCGTAAAAAAGCAAAAAGCAAAGCAGAAGAAGCATGGAGTCCGTATGTGTTTGAAAAGGCGTCAACAAGAATTCCTAAAGAAAAAGAGATAAATAATAGTGAAATAATATTAATGTTAACAGGTAGCAGAATGATAAACAAGGGATATATCATCAATTGGATGCCAAAACCGATTTCAATTTGATTCAATATTAATCCTTGAATTAATAAAACAGCTATAAAGCGTGAGCTATGTTTTATTGACTCGTTCATTTTTGGTTTTCATTTGCTTGATTTTCTAAATCAAGTTGTTCTTTTTCCAACAAGTTTTTTATGACATAAACATTCTGTAACGATCTAAAATCTTCAGAGAATAAAAAAGTAATATCCCAAAGGGGTTCTCCTTCTATGACTTCAAATTTTTCAATTTTTCCTACAGGAATTCCTCTTGGAAATATTCCTCCTCCCCCTTTTGTAACAATTCTAGACCAAATTTTAAGATCAAAATCATTTGAAACTCCAGTCATTGAGCCTCTTCTCGCATCTCGACCATCCCACTCTAAAAAGCCAAATTCATTCGACTCTTTGAGCATTATGGCAATGTTTAACTTCTTTGTAAGGCATGATTTAATAACAGAAAAATTTGTACTCGTATTGTGAATGATTCCAACAATACCATTATTTGAAAAAACGCCCATTCCTCTTTTTATTCCCTGTGAAGTGCCTGCATTAATTGTGAAATAATTATCTCTCTTGTCATGCGTTGAGTTGATAACAACAGCAGGAATATATTCATACTGCTCTCGATGCAATGTGTCGTTTATTTTTACTAAGCCGTTTTCTTGGGGAATAAAGCTAAAGGGCTGTTTATTCATCAATTCGATGTTCTTTTTTTGCAATTGGACATTGTTTTCTGACAGAGCAAAATGTTTGGTTAAACTATTTCTAGCAGAAAATATATTTCCCTGAATAAAAGACGCCGTTGTTAAATACTGTGATCGCGGAAATTGCACAAAAGACACGTACAATGAGAGTGCTATTCCTTGTAAAAGCACAAAGATTAATACCACTTGAAAGTGTTTAATGAATGCAATAAAATTCCGCATAGGTAAAAGTAGTAAATCTTATTGAGTGTTGAGTAGGAGTATTGATAAAACTCTTACTACTAATTCTTGCTCAATCCTCGGTATTCTTAATCTCTTATTAAGAAAAGGAAATTGTCAACATTTTTCAACGCGATACTTGTTCCCCTAGCTACTGCGCGTAATGGATCTTCGGCAATATGAACAGGAAGTTTGGTTTTTAATGAAATACGTTTATCTAAACCGCGCAACATTGAACCCCCACCGGCTAAATAGATTCCTGTTTTGTAAATGTCAGCCGAAAGTTCAGGAGGAGTCATTTCTAATGCTTGAAGAATTGCTTCCTCTATTTTGGAAATGGTTTTATCCAATGCATAAGCAATTTCAGTGTACGAAATAATAATCTCTTTCGGAATACCGGTCATTAAATCTCGACCTTGAACAGCATATTCTTTTGGTGGGTTGTCCAATTCTGGCAAAGCCGCACCAACATTTATTTTTATTTCTTCAGCAGTACGTTCACCAACTAAAATATTGTGCTGACGTCTCATATAATCTTCAATATCACCTGTAAAATCATCCCCCGCAACACGGATGGATTTATCACAAACAATTCCTCCAAGTGCAATGACAGCAATCTCGGAAGTTCCTCCTCCTATATCAATGATCATATTCCCCATTGGTTCTTCAACATCAATACCTATACCAATAGCAGCTGCCATTGGTTCGTGGATTAGATAAACTTCTTTTGCACCTGCATGTTCTGCAGAATCTCGAACGGCTCTTTTTTCAACTTCGGTTATACCCGATGGGATACAAATAACCATTCTTAAAGAAGGATTAAACAAGCTTTTACCCGTTCCAATCATTTTTATCATCCCCCGAATCATTTGCTCTGCAGCCTGAAAATCAGCAATAACTCCATCGCGCAAAGGTCGAATGGTTTCGATTAACTTATGGGTTTTACCATGCATTTGCTGTGCCTTCTTTCCAATGGCAACAATTTCACCAGATTGAATATTTTTAGCTACGATAGAAGGTTCGTCAACAACTACTTTATCATTCATTATGATAAGTGTATTTGCCGTCCCTAAATCAATTGCAATTTCTTGCGTCAAAAAGCTGAATAATCCCATAATTTTAATCTACACGTTAGAACTTTTGTAATAATAGTTTATTTCTCGCTGAAACAGAACCTAATTTAATGAATTTTTACGAATAAGCTCAAAGAATGTTACGTTTTAGTGTTTAAAGTGTCGAATACCTGTAAATACCATAGAAATTCCATTCGCATTACAGTAATCTATCGATAATTGATCTTTAATAGAACCACCTGGTTGAATGACCGTTTTTACACCGACTTTTCCTGCAATTTCGACGCAATCTGGGAAAGGGAAAAATGCATCAGAAGCCATCACTGATCCATTCAAATCGAACTTAAACGTTTGTGCTTTATGAATGGCTTGATTTAACGCGTCCACTCGAGAAGTTTGACCTGTTCCACTTGCTAAAAGTTGTTTATTCTTGGCAATTACAATTGTATTAGACTTGGTGTGCTTAACTAATTTATTGGCAAACAATAAGTCTTCAATTTCACTATCTGTTGGTTTTGCGTCTGTACTACTTGTAAGCATGTCTTTAGTTTCAGAAACGCTATCTTTGTCTTGTTCTAACACACCGTTTAAGATGGTTCTAAATTGTCGATTGGGTAATTCAACCTCTTTTTGAACAAGAATAATTCTATTTTTTTTGCCTTTCAGAATTTCTAGAGCCTCGGCTTCATAGGAAGGAGCAATAACCACTTCGCAGAATAAAGAACTGATTTCATTTGCAGTGGCCACGTCTAGTCGAGTGTTACTAATTAAAATTCCGCCAAAAGCACTTACGGGATCTCCCGACAAGGCATCTACATATGCTTGATGTAAAGTTTCTCTAGTTGCAAGACCACAAGCATTGTTGTGTTTCAAGATAGCAAATGTTGGACCGTCGGTTTTAAATTCTGCCATTAAATTGACTGCGGCGTCAACATCTAGAAGGTTGTTATAAGAAAGTTCTTTTCCCCATAATTTATCGAATATGGCGTCTAAATTGCCATGAAAAATGCCTTTTTGATGAGGATTTTCTCCATAACGCAAGGTCTGATTAGTAGAGATGCTTTGCTTAAAAGTTTCTTTTTTACCATTGTTGAAGTACCGAAAGATATGAGAATCGTAATGAGAAGACACGTCAAAAGCATCTCGGGCAAAATCTTTACGCTCTCCCAAAGAGGTTGAGCAATCATTCTCTGAAATCATTTTTAAAAAAGAATCGTATTGGTTTTTAGAAGGTATAACGATTACATCTTTATAATTTTTGGCAGCAGCTCTAATTAATGAAATGCCTCCAATATCAATTTTTTCAATAATATCAGAATGGTCTGCTCCTGAAGCAACCGTATCTTCAAAAGGATATAAATCTACAATCACTAAATCCAGTTCTGGAATTTCAAATTCAGCAATTTGTTTTTGATCAGAAGAATCTTCTCTTCGAGTAAGAATTCCTCCAAAAACTTTAGGATGCAACGTTTTAACTCGCCCTCCTAAAATAGAAGGGTAAGACGTTAACTCTTCTACAGGAACAACAGGAATATCAAGTGTTTCGATAAATTTTTGCGTCCCACCAGTTGAATAAATAACAACCTCGTTTTTGTGTAAATTTTCAACAATTGGACCTAATCCTTCTTTGTCAAAAACTGAAATTAATGCTGATTTAATCTTTTTACTACCGTTCATTTCTGTGGTGTTTATTTTTATAAAAATTGAAAGCCTGCCTTCCGCAGGCAGGTGCAAAAATACATCTTTTTAAGAAATTCAGTCGAACAAAAAGGATATAGTTTTGAACGAAATCAAAGAATCTACATCTGAGGAATAATCACTAATTTTAACTAAAATTATTTCATGCAAAAAATTTGTGTCGTAGAAGACGAAAAAAGTATAGGCGAAATTATACAACTCAACTTGGAGCTTGAAGGATATTCAGTTCAATTAATCGATAACGGAGGAGTTGCTCGTTCTCTTTTTGAACAGGACATCCATTTTGACTTAGTGATATTAGATGTCATGTTACCAATTGTTAACGGGGTTGATCTTTGTAAACAAATTAGAGAAAAAAGCAAAGTTCCTATTCTCTTTCTTTCTGCAAAAGGAACAACCTCGGATAGAATTGAAGGGTTAAAGGCAGGAGGGAATGATTATCTTCCTAAGCCATTCGATCTAGAAGAGCTTTTGCTCAGAGTTGCTGCTTTAATTAGAATAAACCAATTAGAATTAGATGAAGTAACAATCAATAATAAAACAGTCAATTTTAAAACATTTAATATCGTTAATATTCAAACAAATGAAATTGAACATCTTTCAAAAAAAGAAATAGCACTCATTCAACTTTTTGTTGAAAAAGAAGGAGAGGTTATTTCAAGAAATGAAATTTTAGATAGGTTATGGGGAAAGAATAAGTTCCCTACCACTCGGACAATTGATAATTACATTCTCAATTTCCGGAAAATGTTTGAGCAAAATCCTAAGAATCCAAAACATTTTCATTCTATTAGAGGAGTGGGCTACAAATTTACGAGATAGTCAGGTAGCACATCTAAATCTCACTAGATTTGCTATTTTTGCACGAAGTTTATTGAAATGACGACAGACAAACAACTAAGATACGATAAAGCATACCTAAGAATGGCTAAAACATGGTCAGAATTGTCTCATTGTAATCGAAAACAAGTCGGTGCTATCATCGTTAAAGATGGAATGATTATTTCGGATGGGTTTAACGGCTCACCAAGTGGGTTCGATAATTGTTGTGAGGACGAACAAGGCGATACTCATTGGTTTGTGCTTCATGCCGAGGCAAATGCTATTCTAAAAGTAGCTAAATCAACTCACAATTGCCACGGATCTACTTTATACCTTACGCTCTCTCCATGTAAAGAGTGCAGTAAATTAGTTGTGCAATCTGGCATCAAAAAAATCGTTTATATTAATGAATATAAGGATAGAAGTGGAGTGGATTTTCTTGAAAATGCAGGAATTGAAGTTCAACAAATAACAAACCCGTTTGATGCAGAATAAAAAAAATCAATACCTCATCCCCATTGTAATGGCTTGCTTTTTGGCGGTAGGTTTGTTGCTTGGAAAGAAATTAGCCCCTCAGCAAGAGGTGTATATCACCAAAAGCGGAGGTCAAGTAAGATATCAAAAAATACAGGAGATTATTCATCTTTTGGACGATCGCTATGTTGAGGCAGTTGATGGAGAAGAAATTTTTGAGAAAACAATAAGTGACATGTTGCATAAATTAGATCCGCATAGTAATTACATTCCTGCAGAAGATTTAAAAGCAATGAATGAATCTATTGAAGGTAAATTTAGTGGTGTGGGCATTCGTTTTTTTATTATTAGAGACACTGTCTCAGTAACCAATGTCCTTCCGTATTCGCCAGCAGAAAATGCAGGAATGAAACCTGGAGATAAAATTTTAAAGGTGGACACTACTGTTATAACAGAAATTGCGATTAAAAATGATGAGGTCATGGGTCTTTTAAAAGGAGTTTCAGGCACTAAAGTGAATCTTGTTATTCTCAGAAATGGTCAGAAAATGAAAAAGGCAATTATTAGAGGTTCGATTCCGGTAGAATCTGTAGTTGCATCTTTCATGATTGATGAGAAAATAGGTTATGTTAAAATTGATCAATTTAGCGTGGCGACGTCCGAAGAGTTTTTCTTAGCAACGTCTATTCTCAAAAAACAAGGACTAAAAAAACTCATTATTGATCTTCGTAATAATGGTGGAGGAGTGCTCACGGGCGCAACTGAAGTTGCAGATGAATTTCTCCAAGCGAATATTGCTATTGTAGAAACAAAAGGAGAGCATTCTAAGGATTACGTGTATAGATCCACTTCAAAAGGAGAGTTAAAAGATGTTGAGCTAGCCATTTTAATTAATTCTAACAGTGCCTCGGCTTCGGAAATTTTAGCAGGTGCTATTCAAGATAACGATAGAGGAACGATCATTGGAAGGCGTTCTTTTGGAAAAGGATTAGTGCAAGAAGACATGATGTTGAGAGATGGAAGTAATCTTCGATTAACCGTGGCTCGATACTACACCCCTACGGGCAGGTGTATTCAAAAACCATACACAGAAAATTTAGAAGAGTACTATAGTGATCAAATGAACAGGTATGAAAATGGAGAATTGTATGAGGTGGACTCTACCAAATTTGCGGACTCATTGAAATTTATCACTCCAGGAGGAAAAGTGGTCTATGGTGGTGGTGGAATAATGCCTGATGTTTTTGTCCCTTTTGATACATTAGGTACAAGTTGGTATTTCACCAATCTCCGATATTCTTCTGCTTTCACCACGTTTGCGTTCGATTTTGTGCAAGATAAGCGAACAAAGTGGAGGTCTGTAAACGAATTTAATAAAGAGTTTACAGTAACAAATGAAATTTTAAGACGTTTCGTTCAGTTTGCTGAAGAAGAATCGAAAGTAGAGAAGAATGACAAAGAATTAGTGGTGAGTAAGCAATTAATCAAGGAAACAATTAAAGGAGAAATTGCACGACAACTATGGGTAGAACAAGGCTACTATTATGTTCGCATGAAAGATGACGTTGATGTTCAGGAAGCGATTAAAGTGCTGAAGTAGTTTTTAATTGCTTTATTTCATCAAGCAAAGGTTGAATTTTCTCAACTTCAACGTGATCCATTACAACAATTTTATACCATTCTGGAAAATGATGATTATCTGGGACTAAACCATATTTCTCTGCCAATTGTTTCGTTAAATAAAAACTTTTTATGGTTACAATATTGCTATGGAGGTCTCTAAAATATTCGACATTTAATTTGTCAAGTTCTCCACAAAGCCAACTTGTTCTTTTTTGAAGAATAAATATTTTTTCCACCCAGCCATTTGGTCCATATTTGGAAAGAATCATCCATATAGAAACTGCATTGGCGCCAGATCGAGAACCAATCAGCGTACTGTCTGCTCCTTCAACATAGCTTGCTTCCATTGTTGTAGAATAACGCATTAAGCCTTTTCTCGCAAGAAAAACACCAGTCCCATAGGGTGATTGAGCCATTTTGTGTGCATCTAAAGTGAAAGAATCAATATGATTATTCGCAAAAGTCAATTGATTTTTGTCATTTGAGAAGGGATAATAGAAGCCTCCAAAGGCAGCATCAACGTGCATTTTAAAGTCCAGTTTTTTCGCCTTAAAAGGCTCAACGTATAACTGGAAATCATCAATAGAGCCAAACATAGTAGTCATCATATTTACAACAACGATAAACTTTTTGCGACCGTCTTTTTGTGCCTTTGATAATTGCGTGTTTATTGCTTCTAATGAAAGACTAAAGTCTGTGTCACTTGTTTCCACCTTATAGATACCAATGTTCAAAAGATTAGCCGCTTTATCCATCGAATAGTGAGAGTCGCTACTGCAAATAACAGCAATTTCGCTGTGCTTTGCATTTTTTTCTTGGATGTAAAAGTTTCTATAAATCCAAATAGCTTGAATATTTGCTTCTGTTCCTCCAGACGCAACATAGCCGTCATAACTATTAGGTTTTGCATGCAGAATGTCTTCGGCACAAATAGAAATTACTTCGCGCTCAATGGCCTGAGTACCTTTGAAAAAACTTTCTGAATTACCCAACGTGTGGCAACCAATATGATTGGGATTTTGCACCAACGTTGAAAGAAAAGGGGCGTCTTCTAAAATTCTATCATCCTGCGAAAACACGCGCGAATCTAAATACGAAGCAGGAATGCCAAGAATCTCTTCTTTGGCATAATTCGTGTTTTTTTTTAAAGCGTCAAAGACAACTTTTTTTATTTCCCGTTGTTCCTTTTTTATCCAAGCCATCGCACTGAAATTCAATTTAGCGTCAAAGAACGGAAATTTTAAGATGATGGAGGGTGATAAAGGTCAGGTTTTGAAAAGAAGAGTAATTTTTAGGCGTGACAAAAGCAACGAAAGCACCATTTTAGAGTTATTTTTCGCAAAAATCAATTGAATTTTGCGAAAAATAACTCTAATTAAGAAAAATCAGCAAAAGTGTAAAAAAAGAAACTGTTATTCAGAATAGTTGCTAATTTAGTGCTAAACATTCTCAATGAGTCCTTTTATTCCAATTCAAGAATTTAGTCAATTATACGTTCGTTTTTCTGACCTTATGACTGAAGAAGGAATGCAAGAATTTTTAAAGAAACTAGATTCTGAAAAAGGAAAGAAACGCATCAGTGAACTATCTTTGAGCAGTGAGAATTTAGCTAGCTTTAAAAAATCTATAGCAAAACCACAGCACGTCTTATTTCATGGTTGGATAGAACAGAGCAAAGCTTTGCAAGCATTTTTGACTGGAAACGAACTGAACGGATTTGAAGACTCTTCCAATCATTTAAAACATCAGTACATTGATGATTTCCGAAAATTTATTTCGCCCTTTTTAGCTAAAAAATTAATGCGTTTTACAGAGGAAAAAAGCTTGAGTAAACTAGAAATCGCTTTCTCTTATGTGTGCCTTTTAGATAAGAACCATGGATCAACAGTGGAAAATCAACTTTTCAGTAATCTTAACCGAAAAATCGAGAAAGCCACAAACGAATGTAAATTTTTAAAAAGCGAAGAAGAGTTAATTTCTTTCGTGAAACCTTTGTGCGATGAAAAAATAATGAACGTAGTTAACTCACTTTCAAGAGCTTCCTATTCTTATAAATTGGGCTATATCGACAACATCCTTTCAGTTTTAAAATACAAGTCATGCACCCCTCGTTTTGCGAATTGGATTTTAAAAGAATTAGCACAAATAGACTTGAATCATGAGCATGTGTATAAAGTCAAAGATTTGCGGAAAGAACTCAAGTCTGGAGAGTTAAGAGTTAGAAACCATGGTCGAGGAAGAACACCAATAAAATGGTCAAAAGTCGTAACTTTTGCCTTGATCTTTTTAATCAGTGGGTTGACTTTTTGGATAGTGAAATACAAGCCTTTTAGTGGTGAAGATGATCCCTTGTTCAATAATGACACTTCCTTTATGCAGTTTTCTAAAGAAGAAAGAAAGAAAATAGACTCTCTCTTGCTTAGTATGAATGGGAATGTTTCGAAAGATGATTTAACGTTGGACCAAGGAATTCCACTCATAGGAACAAGTGATCAGTTGACCATCAGAAAAACATTTACCAATAAAACGTTGGAAAGAATTTATCAAGATTTTGTCAAAGATGCAGAGTCGAGAGAAGGGAAGTTGATGGATTCTTGCACAAACTCATCTCCTTTTGTCACCATAACAGACACAAAGGATTTGGCATCATCCATAGGCAAAGTGGAGGTGATGGTAAAAAACGAATCAGAGTACGATGCAATTATTGTTGTTTCTCAAGAACGAACAGGAGGAAACACTTATACGATGCTCCTTAAAAAAGGAGAAACGCAACGTTTTAAAATGAATAGATATGATTATTTAATGGTTGCTCCTGGCAATAATTTCCAATCATATTCCCCTCCAAGCAATGTTGCAGAAGAAAATCTTCCCTCGGATAAATTCAAGCACTATTTTTGTGAAATTGATTTTAACTACAGAAACTCAGTAAATTCGGTCTACCAATTAATACATCTACAAAATGGAAAAACCAAGTTTTTGCTAATGGGAGATAAAGGATCGTATTTTCATTTAATTGACATCAATTCAGTACTCGAGTCCATTTAAAAAAATAATACTGACGAATAAAGTTTAACTTTCATAACCCATAACTTATCCCATGATTTTATACAACGTAACAGTAAGCATAGACAAGACAGTTCACCTAGCATGGTTGGATTGGATGCGAACAACACACATCCCTGAAGTAATGAATACTAAATGCTTCCGAGAATGTAGAATTTCTCGCGTTCATGGAGAAGAAGAAGGCGGAATGACTTTTGCTATTTCGTATATTGCCCCAACTCAAGATGATTTTGATAGGTATCAAAAAGATCATGCGACTTCATTGCAAAAAGACCATGCCACTAAATTTAATGGTAAATTTGCTGCATTTAGAACCATGTTGACAATAATTGAAGAATTTACGGTATAAAAATGAGCGTTAAAGCAAAAAAACATCTTGGACAACACTTTTTAATTGACAAAGGAGTTTGTGAGCGCATTGCAAGTCAGTTTAAGAAGCATCATGAATGTAAAAAAGTACTAGAAATTGGACCAGGAATGGGTGCCTTAACTGAATACCTCATTAAAGACGAATTGGATGTTTGGGTAATGGAAATTGATAGAGATAGCATTACTTATCTACAAGAACACTTCCCAGTTTTAGAGAACAAAATAATTGAAGCAGATTTTTTAAAGAGTGACTTGACTTCTATTGTAGGTGATGAACCTTTCTCTGTGGTTGGAAACTTTCCCTATAACATTTCTTCTCAAATCTTGTTTAAATGTTTAGAATATCGAAATCAAATACCTGAAATAATGGGAATGTTTCAGCGAGAAGTTGCTTGGCGCATTGCGGAAAAACCAGGAACAAAACAATACGGCATTTTAAGCGTGTTTATGCAGGCATATTATGATATTGAGTATTGTTTTACCGTAGATGAACATGTTTTTGACCCACCACCAAGAGTAAAATCAGGTGTTATCCGCTGCACTCGAAATGAAAGAGTAAAATTACCTTGTGACGAAGCGTTATTTAAACAAGTTGTAAAGATGAGTTTTAACCAACGCCGAAAAACAATACGAAATTCCATCAAAGCTCTGCTCAAAGGTAACAAGATTGACCATGAGTTCATGGCTCTTCGGCCGGAGACTCTTTCGGTAGACCAATTCATAGAATTGACTCAATTAATTGAGAATTTAAAGCAAGTAGATTGAGAATTTGAATAGAAATCATTGTTTTTTGTGAAGAAAATCGCTTTATTTGCAATGTACTTAAACAATAGATTATGACTTGGAGTGGAATTTTTTGGGGAATTGGAGATTTTTTAGATTGGTCTTTTCAATTATTACAACAAAACGTAATTGGTAATATTTTAAACAATGTTATTATCGTAGGTATTGCTTTTGGTTTATCGTTTTGGCTATATACCCAAAATAAGTTGAGTAAAAAGGCAGCAAACGATCCAAATCAACGAAAATAAATAAGAGATTAAAATAAAGGGAGGATATTTAATAGTGAGCAACCTTTTTTTGTTCGATGAAAGAGCCTAAATATTAGCTCGAAAGTCTATTTTGGTCATTTTTACTTTATTGAATGGGGTAAACACTCATGAATGTTCTACTTTTGCTTTCTAAATATAAATGAGCTATGAAAAAATTATGTTTTTTACTCTTGTTTTTTGCAGCGAATGCAAATGCTCAAGAGACGGTGCTTCTAGCCGACAGTGTTTTATTGGAACAGGCAATTTCCGGCGGCGGGGTTGTTTCGTCTTTTGAAATTAAGAAGGAAATTAAAAACCCAGAACTATCTAATCTTGAAAAAGCGACATTAAATCCACTTAATAATGGTTTCTCTATAATCCTGATAGGAGGTAAGAGTGTATTTTATAAGAGTGAAGGGCAAATAACAACAATAATAACACCCAAACAATAGAAAAATATGAAGAATTTAATTTTACTAATTGGGACTTT